>ERZ1370068.4956-contig-4001_pt1 | contig 126979 bp, 244 predicted proteins | sample MGYA00561227_ERZ1370068 | MGnify/ENA primary metagenome ERZ1370068 (study PRJEB38410, sample SAMEA6850437) | metagenome | study: Metagenomic assessment of the ecological functions of the soil: analysis of the soil microbiota associated with the...
GGTAATACTTCGTTCAGTTACGTATTGCTCATCATAGCGACATGAAGACGCTGACCGTTCTTGTGGAGCTGGCGCGAAAGCGATGCGATACGAATGGGCATGGTGTGCTCCGAAGGAAAGGGCTCGAATGTAATCCCGGCGCGCAAGGCTCGCGCTCGGCTTCGGCAACAGAGTCGCGCGGCGCGCGCCGCTATTGGCGGATGCGGCCTCGACCTGGATCAGCAGCGGGATGTCGTCCGGCGTGACGTTCGGCAACGCGACCGAGGCCGAACTGGCTGCGCTGGATCGTGCTGGCGAAGTCGCCGCCGCACACCTCGCGCTTGAGCTGCGCGTTCTCGTAGCAGTTGAACCGCGTCGCCCTGAGCGTCGACCGGCTGCGACTTGCCGATCAGCGTCAGCGTGCCGGAGACCGACGCGAGCTTGTCGCCCTCGAAGGTGAAGGACGTCGCCGACTGAAGCGCGCGGTCGGGCTCTGCGCGACGTTGAACGAAGCGCTCGCCCTTCAGGTAGCCTGTCGAGCGACGAGGAGGCGGCGCTGACCGTGGCGAGGTCGAGGGTGATGTCGGCCTTGCCCGTCTTCGCGGCACGGTCGAGGACGACGGTGCCCTGCTTGGCCTGGAGCCGGCCGCGCTGCGTCGACGTAGTGCGAAGTGGAGCGCCTCGAACGTGACGATCGTGTGGCCGGGATCGATCGGCGAAGGTCGCGGGCTGGCGGCCGACGCCGGCAGCGGCAGGCGGCGAGCGCCGCGGCGATCGAAGGATCTTGCGCATCGTGAGGTCTCCTGTTCGTCGTTGTGAGGCGCGGCTAGAGCGGGCCGAGGCCGGTGAACACCAGCTTGAAGCGGACGCGAACGTCGTTGGCGACCAGCGACAGCGTCGGTCCACTCGTTCTCGCCGATCTTGAAGTCGAGCCGCTTGACGACGAACTCGCCGGTCGCGGTCGACTGCGGCCCGTTCTGGACGATCGTCGACCGGGACGACGAGGTCGCGCGCGGTTCCCTTGAGCTCGAGCTTGCCCGTCGGCCTGGAAGCGGCCGCCGCCGAGCGCCTTGATCGCGCTCGACTGGAACGACGGCGCGCGGGAACTTGCGCTGTTGAACCACGGCGCGCGCGGCAGCTCGGCATCGCTCTCGGCGAAGCCGACGGTGGCGCTGGCGGTGTCGATCGGTGATCGCGACCGTGCCGGTCTGCGGCGCTTTCGGATCGAGCGCGAGCTGCGCATCGAACGTTGCGAAAGCGTCCGTCGATCGGCACGCCGCTCTGCTTGACCTGGAACGTGATCTCGCTCTGCGCCGGCACGAGCTTGGCGGGTCGACCGCGGGCTGCGCGCCGGCCGCCGTCGCGAGCAGGAGCGGCGCGAGCAGACGGCGCCAGCGCGACGCAGCCGCGCACGATCACGCTCGCCTCCGGCTCGGCCACCACGGCCACATGCGAAGCGAGCAGGCCGTCGCGCTCGACGTAATGGTGCTTGAGCGCGGCCGCGACGTGGACGACGACGATCGCGGCGAGCAGATACGACGCCGACCGCGTGCGCGCGGCTTCAGCAGCTCGTCGCCGAGCGCCTTGTCGCGCGGAACGAAGTCGGGCAGCGGCAGCCAGCCGAGGAAGACGACCGGGACGCCGACCGCCGACGTGTACGCCCAGCCGAGCAGCGGCACGACGAAGAAGAGCGCCGTAGAACGCCAGGTGCGTGACGCGGAACGCCGACTGACCTGCCAGGCCGGCATGCCGGCTGGACAGCGGCGGCGGCGGATGGCCGCTCGCGCGCCAGAGGAGCCGCGCCGCCGAGCAGCAGCAGACGGCGATGCCGAGCCACTTGTGCCAGTTGAAGAAGCGGAAGCGCCGCGGCGAAAACGGCAGGTCGACCATCGACAGGCCGATCGAGGAACGCCGCCACGATGAGCGCGGCGAGCAGCCAGTGGAGGACGATGGCGACGACGCCGTAGGCACTTGCCGCGGTCGCGACGGGCAATCTCGATGCGTCATCCACTGCAGAGGAACGTGACCTTGTCGCGATCCGGCGTGCGCTCTCGTCGGGCGCCGGGTCGTTCTAGGGAAGGGCTCGGCGACCGTCACGCACGGGCGCCCCGGACTCGCTGGCGCGCAGGCGTCGTGCATCGCCGTGAACTTCGGCGCAACTCCGAACGATGCGCGCCGGCCGGCACGGCCGGATGGCCGGCGAAACGCCTCATGATGACCGCCAGACGCGGATCGCCATCGCCGATGCTCTCCACCAAGATCGCCCTCTATCGAGCCAGCCTCCTCGCCGACAACCTCGGCATCCGGCTGTGCGCGGCGGCGGTGATGGTCATGCCCTCGGCGCTCGTGCTTCCTGCTGCCGGTCCTCGCCCTGCTCGGCGCTCCCGACGACGCGACGCTGCCGGGCGCTGCCGAGTTCACGACGGCGGCGCGATCTGGGCCGCTGCTCTCGTTCGCGCTCGGCGTCGGCTTCGCGGCGGCATGGATGCGCATCATCTTCACCGGCGCGCGGCTCCTGCGGCGGACCGAGGCTGCGCCGCTTCGTCACCGCGGGGCTCGTGCGTCGGCATCGTCGCGATCGTCGCTCGAGCTGCGCGCTGCTGCCGGCCACGCGAGTTCGCAGCAGGACGCGGGCTGGCTGCTCCTCGCCTCGCTCGCCGTGATCGCTTCCTGCTCGCCGGGAACGCTCGGCCAGCCGCGCACCGACCGCCTGCACCGGCATCTGAGGCGGACGGCGCATCGCAAAGGCACGAACGGGGCCGCGCGTGGCGCAGGCCTCAGCGCAACGCGCCCATCACCGGATCGGGGCGCATCCAACGATGAGTTTTCTCACTGTGAGTCCTTTGGTTGGGGGCGTTCGCGCATCGCGCCTGGAATCCGCCTACTTCGTCGTCACTCGCAGACGAAAAGCGTGTCTGCTCCCTCCTCCTCTCATCACGGCGGCGCGCGATTACCGACGCTCACTGCCCCGTTGAAGACTTTACTACAGAGTCCCTAGGGATTAGCGAGAAACTCTAACGGTCATGACCGCTGAGGTTGAGGCAGCGTCTCAGAGCCCGGACAGGCAGCCGTAACAGTTGGGCGATCAACTCCACGCGGACGGGTTTGCCACCAGCGCAGCAACAGGCTTGGGCATTTCACCAGTAACGACATTGGCAAGCGTGACGCTCTCCAGAATCGCCCGCTCCGAGGCCCGCAAGGCGATCCAGACTTCCTGCAGGGCTGCCGCCGAGCCGACGTAAGCCAGGTTCTCCGGCCGACTACCGCGTACGTTGGCGAGCTCGCCATCGAGCGCGCGAATCACGTCCGCGATGCTGATCGCATCAGCGGGCCGCGCCAGTCGGTAGCCGCCGTCAGGGCCGCGCTGGCTTCGCAGCAGACCGGTACGTCGCAGCTCACCGAGAATGCTCTCGAGGTACTTGTTGGGAAGATGTTGAGCTTCGGAGAGCTGCTCCACCGTACGCGGTGCGTTGGCCGCGGCGAGCTCCGACAACGCCCGCAGCGCGTAGTCAACTCGAGCCGAAAGCCTCATCTGCGCAGACCTCTTCATGGCACGGTAATTTTCGGTCACGACTTCACCCCACGATCGACCTTACTGCCACAGCACAGCAACCGCGGCGTTCGCTACGGTGAGGGCGCCAATCAGCCCCAGAGCCCGCGCGGGTATCGAGGCGAACTTGCGGTTCTTGGCAACCAGCACCGACGATCACCACGGTAATGACCAGCTTGATCGCGATCTTGATGTGGTTCACCGGCTCCGGCCCTATCTCGTCCAGGATGACCAGGACAAGGCCAGTGATCAAGGAGCAGTGAATGACCCGTTCAGCATCGACGCATTGACCTCAGGCTCCTTCGACCTGCAGTTGCACGAGCACGCCGCCGAGCAGCGCGGCGAAAGCCAATGAGGTGAAGCGAGCACCAAAATCTGCTGCGCGATCTGCATGGCCCGACCCTAATGGCCGGGTGTTGGAACGAGCCGCAGGCCGGATCGCGCGCCGCCGTGCTGAGGGAGGGAGCCGACACGCCTTTAGTCGGCGAGCGACGACGAAGTAGGCGGGTTCTGAGCGCGATCCGCGCGGAGCGGAGCGGAGCAGTTCAACACAGCTAGACGAGCCGTCTGTCGGTTGCCCAGCGGGTCAATTGATGGCGGTTGGAGAGCTGCAACTTACGCAGCACACTGCTCACGTGCGTCTCGACGGTCTTGATCGAGATGAACAGCTCCTTGGCGACCTCCTTGTACGCGTAGCCGCGCGCGATCAGCCGGAGCACCTCGCGCTCGCGCTGGGACAGGCGGTCCAGATCCTCGTCGATCGTCGCCAGATCGATCGGATCCGGAGAAGGCATCCAGCACGAACCCGGCCAGGCGCGGCGAGAAGACCGCGTCGCCCTCGGCGACCCGGCGGATCGGCGTCGATCAGCTCGCTGCCGCTGATCGATTTCGTGACGTAGCCTCGGGCGCCTGCTCGGATCACACCGATCACGTCCTCGGCAGCGTCGGAGACCGACAGCGCCAGGAACTTCTGTTCGGGATTCTTCTCGTGCACCTTGCGGATGACCTCGACGCCACCGCCGCCGGGCAGGTGCACGTCCAGCAACACCACGTCCGGCTGCGTCTGCAGGATGACCGCGATGGCCCGGTCGGCGTCGGCCGCCTCACCGACGACGGCCACCGAGCGGCCGATCTCGGCCTTCACACCGGTACGGAACATGGCGTGGTCGTCAACGATGACGACGCTGTGGACGGCCTCGCGCGCTCGGCGGCGTTCTGCGCAGCGCTCGGCTGCTTCGGTGGTCTCAGTCATCTCTTGATCTCCAGTCGTACTTCCGTGCCGTCGTCCGGTGCTGAACGGATCGTTGCGGTGCCACCGTGCCGTGCCATGCGATCGATGATGCTGCCTTTGACGCCCATGCGGTCCTCGGCGACAGCATCAACATCGAAGCCCTGTCCCGCGGTCACGGACGAAGACCTCGACGGAGTCCTCATCGACCTCGGCGTAGACGTCGATCTTGTCGGCCCCGGAGTGCTTCGCGGCATTGACCATGGCTTCGCGTGCGGCGCGTACCAGGGCCTGGATCGCATCTGAGGTGTCGCAGTCGCCAACCGTCGACCAGCTCGACCGGGACGCCTCGCTCGTCCTCGACCTCGGCGGCGGCGGCCGTCAGTGCCGCCTTGAGCGTCGCTTCAGGCAGCTCGTCGCCGTACAGCCAGTTGCGCAGCTCTCGCTCCTGGCGGCGGGCCAGCTGCTGCACGGCCTTCGGGATCGTCGGCTTGGCGCTGGATCATGGCGAGCGTTTGCAGCACCGAGTCATGCGAGGTGGGCGGCCATGTCCGCGCGGGCGTCTGCCCGCACCTTGCTCAGCTCGTGCCTGGTTGAGAGCCGTACGAGAGCGATGCAGCCACGGTGCCAGGACGATCGCCACGCCGGCGAGCGCCAGCATCGTCATTGCCATGACTTCGGGCAGCTGTGACGATCTGGCCCTCGCTGGGCGATGCACGATGCCGAATGCTGCGCCCACCAGACCCAGGCCGACGATCACGCGGACCAGCGCCGGCCAGCCACCACGAGCCACGAACGGAGCCAGCCACGCCTTGCCGCCGGCCTCGGCACGCCAGCGCTTCTGCTGTGCCGAGTCGGCCTGGCGCCAGACCAGCGCGGCTCCGGCGCAGGCGAAGGCCACCGGCCAGAACAGCTGCGAGCTGATGCCGAGCCCGGTGTTCTGCATGATCCACAGCAAGCCAACGCCCAGTGCGATCAGCGCTATCAGCATGCCCCAGTCAATGCGACGCTTGGGTTTGCTCTGCTCCCGCATACCTGCCCGGCTCGGCAGACTCCAGTCCAGGAGCCTTCACGGTCGATTCCGGCGGGCAGCAAGAGCCACAGCGCCCCGTACGCGATCACGCCGATGAATTGGAAAGTCGCCAGAGCAACAGAATGCGATTCTGACCGCCATCAACGGCCAGCCGAGATGTCGGGCCAGTCCGGTGCAGACCCCGCCCAGCCACGCCCCCTCGGCCACCCTGCGTGGCTCGCGGCTTGTCCATCGGAGTCTGGCTGGGATCGGGGTCTGCAGGACCGGAGCCGGGCCGCCTTCCTTCGCGGTCGGCAATACCGACGTCGGTCTGCGCTGGTTCCGTGCCGACGGCAGGCGATTCCGCACCGCCAGCAATCGGGCTCGCCGTGCTGCGGTGAGCCCGGTCTCGGGTCGTGAATGTCAGGCTCGAGATGGCTCGAGTCCGTGGCAGTCATGATCCCCTACCCTCACACGCATCGTGGCGTACGGCCAGCAGGGTGGTCCCCGACTTCTCCCTCAGCCGAACCAATCTTGGACGTTGCGGCGGCGCGAACGGTTCCATCGTTCGCGCCAACAGCCGGGAGCATTGGGGGTCGTCCCTGATAGTTCGAGGGTAACCCGGTAGGCAGGATGGAGCGCATGAGCTCGATCTGGACGATCCGACGTAGTGCGACTGACGCCAAGCTCAGCAGGTCTCTGCGGCGGTGTCGCGCAGCACTGGGGGATCGATCCATTGCTGGTGCGAGTCGGATGGATCCTTGCTCGCGCTGAGCGCCGGATATCGGGCTTGTGCTCTATCTTGCCGGGCTGGCTGCTGATCCCCGTCGAGGGCAGCGACCGAGCGCCGGTCGATGATCTGTTCGGTGAGTCGGTCCGGCGCTGGCCAAAGGAACTGTGGATCACGCTCGTTGTCATCGGCCAGCCTTGCGATGTTCACGATCTTTGGCTGGCTCAGCCCATTCAGCATCGGGCCCGCAATCGTGATTGCTGTCATCTGGTACTTCGGCTTCTACAAGGGCCGCCATGACCAACACGATCTTCGACGGCGCAGATCTCGACAGCCGATACCAGCTCCCGGCCCGAAGCCGGCCGTCAGCCGCAGTTCATTCAATATGCCGGGCCGCCATCGCCGTTCACGAATGCCGCAGCGGCATGGCAACGGCGGATCGAGGAACATACTGTCGCCAAGTTGCCGCTGCCGATCACGCTGCGGCTACCCCGCCAGAGACCGGCCCGGTCCTCCACCAGCAGGCCGGTCGCAGCCGCCACCGAGCTCCATCGACAAGCCTGTCGCAGCCGTCATCAGATCCACCTGCCCGCTGAACACACCGCCTTCTTGGCTGAAGCCCGATCCGGTTGGCCTCTACGTCGAACCACCCGCGTCCGCACCAATCAAGTTGTCGAACACCGCGCTCGGCCAAAGCGCCTTCGTCTGGTTCTCGTTGATTGTGCTCGGTTTGACTCTGTCGGGGCTCGGCATAGCTCAGGCACTCGGCGTCGCGATCCCGCTGGCCGGCTACTTGGCTGCCGCACTACTGGTCATCGGCGCGACGCTCGTGGCCGCGACCTGGCTCGGCATGGCGCGCGGTCTGCTACCGCTCGGTGATCGTGCTTGCGATCGCCGTCTGCTGATCATCACTGCTGCCGGACCTGCGCTTCGAGCGCCCGTTCGCGGCTGCTTCTAGCTACGCGTACACCACATGGCGGACCTGCCAGCCGCTGGTGATTCCGAGGACTTCGGCAAGCTTTCAGTTGATCTCAGCCAGCTTGCGATGACGACGCGATACGAGCATACTGCAGCGCATGTTGATCTTGGCCGTCTAGAGATCACTGTGCCAAAGATGCAACAACGTTCTGATCAACTACCGCAGCCGATCTTGGAGAGGTTCGCGCGTACGGCAGTGGGAGTGCAGGCAGGCTCCGACCTCAGCGGTCCAGATCCCGGATCCGCGGCCAACCAGCCGTCGACCCAGCACACGTTGACGCTCAATCTGTCCGTAGACGCCGGCAACATCGAGGTGCAACGATGAGGAAAAACCTACGATGTCGTCGCCTTGATCTTTGGCCTCCTGCTCTGCTGTGTGGCACTCGGATCGCTGTGGCTAACTTTTGTCGGACCCTCTCAACTGGCAGGTGATCAGGATCGTGGCTCCCATGGGTCTGGTCGCAGTCGGTGTTGTCGGCCTCGTGCTTTCCCGAAATCGTCAGTAGCCCATTCCATCGAAAGGTGTGTGCATGAGCAGCCCCTATCCGCCGCAGCAGCCCAAAGAGACTTGAGCGGAGCAAGTCCAATCGAATCCGTGGGTGGCGTCTGTGCCGGAGTCGCCAACTACCTCAACATGGATCCCACGCTGGTGCGGGTGCTCACCGTCGTGATCTCACTCTTCACCGGTGTTCCAGTCATTCTCTACATCGTCGCGCTCTTCGTGATGCCTGAGGAGGGATCGCAGCCGAAACCGCCGAATTATCCACCAGTTGGCGGTCCCGCAAGCTCAAGCGGGCGGCTACTCGCCGACGCCACAGCAGACCGCTCCTCCGGCATATGCCCCCATACCCCCGTCGTCAAGTTCCGCGCCCGCGCAGCCTCAGTCTTCAGCAGCCGGTCCGGTTTCGGCCGATGACTCCGTCTGGGGCAGCGAGGGCGCGCCCTGGGAGCAACGCCAACCCGCTCCGGAGCCGGTTGCTCCGCAGCCGGAGGCTGCTGTGTCGGAGCCACAGCCGGTTGGTCCATCCGAGCCGGAGGCGCCGGTCGTGCCACACGCCCACGAGGAAGACGCTACTGAATCGGCACCTGAGCCTGAGGGGCCGGAGGAGCGCCCCGCCGATAGTGAAAACGCCCCAGCCGAGAGCGCACCCGAAGCCGAATCCGCCCAGCCGTCTGAGAGCGAGCTCAGCAAACCGACCGCACCTGAGGGGCGGCCAGGCCGAGAAGGAGCTTAGCTCGCGACATCCCATAACGGACGATCGTTTGTTTAGCTTTCGTGGTGCTCGGCCGATTGCATCCCGAGCCCGCAGATCCTGGACCGGATCGCTCCCCTGGGCGCCAACTTGCTCGATCTTGCCGCCTTGATCCGCTCCCTGATCGGCCCACTGCGCGGCGTATCTGTCCTGCAGTACGACTCGAACGGCTTCTTCGCCACAGCAAGAGCGGCCGATCTCTCAGTCAGCCTGAGCGTGGTCCGTAGCAGCGCGCTGGCCCGCCAGGCAAGCGTGCGCCTGCTTACCGATGACGGGGTGTCGAGATGATCATCCCCGATCCGAGCACCGCACGACCGGCAGAGGTCATGATCACCAACGGCGACGGGTTGCGGCTGCTTTCCCACCGTATGGGAATCCAGTCACCGCGCGGCCTGGCGCCGGGCACGGACGCTGCTCGACAGCCGGGCGACTGCCCCGGATCTCGCCATGTTCGCCGAAGACCAGTCCGTCCTAGGCGATGCCGTCCACCTCCTGGAGCCCCAGCGCTCCCAATCCGTCACCACCTGGCCTTCATCCGATCGGCCAACATCTTCACCCTCCCGATCGGCCTGCAAACCTTCTTCCAGCAAAACGCGACGGACTGGGGCTCGGTGATGGCCTGCTCGGTGATCATGCTGCTGCCACCTGCGATTATCTTTGCCGTGCTGAACAAGTACGTCAGTGTCGGCGGCATCGGCGGCTCGCTTGCCGGCCGTTGATCAATCGATGCCTCTGAGCCTGGCGAAGAGCGTCCCGGCGGTACCCATCCAACCCAACCTCGACAACATCAACCAAGGAGCACCAACCATGACCTTCCGCGTCGGCCTCAACCCGCTGCCCTGGGTCCTGACTGCGAGCGGATTCGAGCTGTCGGTTCCCGTGCTGCGGGACGCCTTCGGCGAGATCAGCCAAACCCCGTTCGTCGGGATCCACGCCGACCCGCCCGCCGACCTTGACGCTGACGGCTATCGCAAGTTATTGACCGAGTTCGGGCTGGTGCCTGCACCCGGATATTTCTCGGCCGACTTCGCGGACGTGTCCACTGAGACGAGTCGTGGAGGCAGCCAAGCGACACGCCGCCGTTCAAGCGACACCTCGGCAACACCGAGGTCTTCATCGCGAACGGAATCGCTCCGGCTCGCCGCGACGCACCTGCGGTCGGTGCCGATGCCGACGACAGGCGGCTGCAGGCCGTGATCGACCGGCTCGGCGCCGCGGCCGAAGCGATCACCGCGGAAGGAGTCCGGCCGGCCCTGCATCCCCAACGTCGGCACCTGGATCGAGACAGAGGCTGAGACGGAGTCCGTACTCGGCCGCCGTGCCCCGCCACCGTCCTCGGGTTCGGCCCGGACACAGGCCACCTGACCTGGGCGGGAATGGATGCCGTTGCCGTGATGGGCCGGCACGCCGACCGGATTGCCGCCGTCCACCTCAAAGACGTACGGCTTGACCAGGCAGCGGCCGCAAAGGCCACCAATGCCGACTACGGCGGCTCGACCCGGGGCCCCCACCAGGTCTGGACCAGAACCGGGCCGCGGGGATGTTGATCTAGCCACCGCCCTCGCCACGTTGCCAGCCGACTTCGCCGGCTGGGTGATCGTGGAAGTCGACGTGCCTGAGGCGCCCAGCAATCTGAATCTGCCCAGATTTCCGCGGCCTGGGTCGTCGATCACTACGGACCCGACGTCTTCTGAGGCGACCATGACAATCACGACTGAGCGAGGGCTTCACGCCCCTCTTCGATGGCCGAACCCTCGAGGGCTGGTACGCGGTACCTCGCAGCTACGGGACGATGTGGCCGGGCGGTCCCACCGTTCGATCTCTGATTCCAGAGCTCCTGCCGACTACGCGAGGAGCAGGCAGAAGCTCATCCGGCGCACTGGGAGGTCGTCGGCGGAGCCGATTGAGGGATTCCAAGATCCCGACACCCTCGGGCTATGGCGGCTACTTGGTCAGCGAGAAGACCTACGCCGACTGAACTCGTCCTGGAGATGAACCCCGACTGGCCCGCGGATACCGGCGTGATGATACGGCGTCGACCCGACTCGTGGGCCGGCTTCCAGGTCCTTGTTGATCATCGCAAGTCGGGCTCGATCGGGAGGCTTCTTCGGCGATGGCACCGGCGGCTTCCACGATTCACCGCTGGTCACCATGGGAGTCGTCGAGATTACTGGTACCGAGGGCACGCTCGTCGTGCCCGATCCGAACCGCTTCACCGGCGAGGTCAAGATCACCAGAGCGCCGGCGTTCGCAGCAATAGGCAGCGATCCGGACTGGCAGATCGTCCAGTTACTGGCGTTCTCGCCGGGCGCGGCATCGGTGTGCTGGACATGGCCCGCTCCATTCGTACCGGCTCCCGACCGTTGGCCTCGGGTGAGCTTGCCTATCACGTGCTCGACACACTCATGGCGATCGACGAAGCTATCGCGACCAGCCGAACCGTCGAGATCAACAGCAGCGTCGACGCCATCCCGCTCGTGGCAGAGGATTGGGACCCATTCGCCGCCACCCTAGAGGCGTAATCGAAGATCGCCTGCCGGCTCCCATGGTTTGTGTCTGGCGTCGCGTACCAGGTCGACGAAGTAGCGATGGATCCGCAGATCGTCGGTGACCTCCGGATGGAACGATGTCGCCATCACGTTCTGATGACGCACGGCGATGATCTTCGCCTCGTCCAGTCCGGGCGGTACCACGGCCCCGAGAACCTCCACACCGTCATCGATGCTTTCCACCCAAGGTGCGCGGATGAACACGGCATGCACCGGACCGCCTTCGATGCCCTCAAGATCAACATCGGTCTCGAAGGACTCGACCTGTCGGCCGAAGGCATTGCGTCGCACGGTGATATCCAGCGCGCCCAACGTTTGTTGATCATCGGTGCCGTCAAGAACGTTCTTGGCGAGCAAGATCATTCCGGCGCAGGAGCCGTACGCCGGCAGTCCCGCTCGGAGCGCGGCGATCAGCGGTTCACGCAGCCCGAAGATCCGCGACAGCTTGTCGATGGTGGTGGACTCGCCACCGGGCAGCACGATCCCGCTCAGTCCAGCGAGCTCGGCAGGGCGGCGTACGGGTCGGACATCCGCGCCAGTCGCGGTCAGCGCACGAAGATGCTCACGTACGTCACCTTGTAGCGCGAGGACGCCGACAACGGGTGGACGGCTCACCAGCCGCGTTGGGCAAGACGATGCGGCTGCGGAATCTCAGCAACGTTGATGCCGACCATGGCCTCGCCAAGTCCGCCGGAGACCTTCGCGATCACGTCCGGATCGTCGTAGAAGGTTGTCGCCTTGACGATGGCCGCTGCCCGCTCGGCCGGGTTGCCGGACTTGAAGATGCCCGAGCCGACGAAGACGCCTTCGGCCCCGAGCTGCATCATCATCGCGGCGTCGGCCGGAGTGGCGATGCCGCCGGCGGTGAACAGCACGACCGGCAGCTTGCCCAGTTCGTGCGACCTCGGCAACCAAGCTCGTACGGCGCCTGCAGCTCTTTGGCAGCCACGTACAGCTCATCGGGTGCCATCGTGGTGAGGCGTGCTGATCTCGGCACGGATCTGGCGCATGTGGGTGGTGGCGTTGGAGACGTCACCGGTGCCGGCCTCGCCCTTGGAGCGGATCATGGCCGCGCCCTCGGCGATCCGGCGCAGCGCCTCGCCGAGATTGGTGGCGCCGCACACGAACGGCACGGTGAACCGCCACTTGTCGATGTGGTTGGCGTAGTCGGCCGGCGTCAGCACCTCGGACTCGTCGATGTAGTCGACGCCCAGCGACTGCAGAACCTGAGCCTCGACGAAATGCCCGATCCGGGCCTTGGCCATCACCGGGAATAGAGACGGCCGCGATGATGCCGTCGATCATGTCCGGGTCGCTCATCCGCGACACGCCACCCTGTGCCCGGATGTCGGCGGGCACCCGTTCCAGTGCCATGACGGCCACGGCACCGGCGTCCTCGGCGATCTTGGCCTGCTCTGGCGGTGACGACGTCCATGATCACGCCGCCTTTGAGCATCTCGGCCATGCCACGCTTGACCCGGGCGGTGCCGGTGAGGCCGGTTGCTGAGGTGGAGCTGGTGATCTCGGACACGGTCAATCCCTCTTGTTTGCGGTGTTTCGCTGCTTTCGCGACGGAGCCTGTTGCGGCGAGAATCGCTCGCAACGATCCTTTCGCCCTCAGTCTAGGTGCCGCCCGGATGACGTCGAGGTCATTTCCAGAACGGCCGAGTAGGAGTCCAGGTTGCGGTCGTTTGCGCGGGCTGTAACGGGAACGTACCAGCGGCAACTGGCCCGGGGAATACGCTCCGGGGTATGAGCCAAGCGCCCCACATGTCCAAACCGACCGAGGCCGGAATGGCTCGGTTCACCGCACTACTGGATGAGCTGACGAGCGAACGTGATGTGGTCAAAGCGTCCATGTTCGGCATGCCGGGGATCAGCGGCGCGGCGGCAAGGCGTTCTGCGGGTTGTACGGCGACGACATGATCTTCAAGCTGGAGGGTCAGGATCACGCCCGCGCCCTGAGTCTGAAGGGTGCGCATCCTCTTCGAGCCGATGGCCGGCCGGCCGATGAAGGCGTGGATACAGGTTCCGCCAGAACATGAGGCCCAATATGGCGATCTCGCCCGTGCTGCCGAGGCCAGCCTGGGACTCTGAATCGCCGAGTCAATCGGCATCGGGACGAACAACCTCGACCCTGGCCCTGAGCGGAGCGGCAGTTTGCGGTCTCGGAGACGGCAAACGAGGGCCAAACTGGCTCAACAGGCACCCGTCAGTCATCCTGGGACGAAAACGCGGGTTCCGCCTCAATGGCCGTCTGGCTGGATGTGGTCTCCACCGCGGCCAGATGCGGTACATGAGTGCGGCCGAGGTCTTGACGTCCGTCCGACCACGAGCCTCCATCCGCTGCTGCAGGACTACTCCCATTCAATGGTGGCCGGCGGTTTGCTGGTGACGTCGAGCACAACCCGATTCACCTCATCCACCTCATTGGTGATTCGGGTACTGATCTGTTCCAGCACCTCGTACGGGAGCCGCCCCCAGTCCGCGGTCATGGCGTCCTCGCTGGTTACGGGTCGGAGCACGATGGGGTGCCCGTACGTCCGACCGTCACCTTGTACGCCGACCGATCGGACGTCAGCGAGCAACACCACCGGGAACTGCCAGATGTCCCGATCCAGCCCGGCAGCCGTCAGCTCGGCTCGGGCGATCGCATCAGCCTCCCGCAGCACCGCGAGCCGCTCCCGGGTGACCTCGCCGATGATTCTGATAGCCAGTCCTGGTCCCGGGAAGGGATGCCGCCAGACGATTCCCGGCGGCAGGCCAAGCTGGACGCCCACCGCCCGTACCTCATCCTTGAAGAGCGTTCGCAGCGGCTCAATCAACTGGAACTGCAAATCCTCAGGTAGCCCGCCGACGTTGTGGTGACTCTTGATATTGGCCGCGCCCTGACCCCCACCGGACTCGACGACGTCGGGATAGAGCGTGCCTTGGACCAGGAACTCCGACCTCCCGGCCTCGCCAACTACCTCGCGAGCCGCTGCCTCGAAGGTCCGGATGAACTCCCGACCGATGATCTTGCGCTTCTGCTCCGGATCGGTCACTCCGGACAGCGCTGAGAGGAACTGCTCCGACGCGTCGACCACCTTGAGGTCGACGCCGGTTGCAGTCGACATAGTCGCGCTCCACCTGCTCTGCCTCGCCCTTTGCGCAGCAGGCCGTGATCGACGAAGACGCAGGTCAGCTGGCTGCCGACCGCGCGCTGCACCAACGCTGCCGCAACCGCAGAGTCGACTCCGCCAGAGAGCCCGCAGATGATGTGCTTGCCGCCCACCTGCTGCTGAATGGCGCGATACGGATTCATCAACGATGTTCGCCGCCGTCCAATCGGCCGTAGCAATCCAGCGATGTCGAACAAGAAGTTCTCCAGCACCTGCTGGCCGCGCTCGGTGTGCATGACCTCCGGGTGCCACTGGAGGCCTGCCAGCTGACGATCCGGGTCCTCGAAGGCGGCGACCGTCGCACGAGCGGATGTCGCAGTCACCGCGAAGCCATGCGGGGCGACGATCACCTGCGTCGCCATGGCGACATCCATGCGCTCACCAGTCGGCCGGCAGGCCGGCCAGCAGAGTGCCGGAATCGGTCACGCTCACCGAGGTACGGCCGTACTCGCGCATTCCGGTATGAGCGACCGTAGCCACCGAGAACCTGAGCCATGGCCTGAAGCCGTAGCAGATGCCCAGCACGGGCGTGCCGCTGTCGAACAGTGCCGCGTCGAGTCGAGGGGCGCCCGGCTCGTACACCGAAGAGGGACCGCCGGAGAGGATGATCGCCTTGGGCCGCCGGCGCCAGAATCTCCGCCGCCGACGGCGGTGTGCGGCACGATCTCGGAGTAGACCTTGGCCTCACGTACGCGACGGGCGATGAGCTGCGCGTACTGGGCACCGAAGTCGATCACCAGCACCAAGTCGTGGTCTCGCTGGCTCATCTCGCGCCCTCTCCCGCCCAGGTCCGGAAGCGACGAGTCTCATGGCGTCGCCGTCAGGTATCGGCTTTGCCTGGCCAAAGCGATCAGGCTGGCCAGTTCATGTTGTGTCAACGGGATGTCAATGCGCGCCGTGGTGTTGGCTGCCCGTAACGGTCCTACGCTCTGCCGGTCTTCTTCATCACCCGCAGTGCGCCGGTCATCACTGAGGTGAAGGACTTTCCATCGAGGCCGTGGCTCAGGAGCGATAGGGATTCCGACTTGGGTAGCCACCGACTGAACGTCGACGAAACCGTCGGATACCGTCGCGCCCTGGCGTCGTCCGAGACCGGAGTTCTTCATCCCGCCCATCGGCGCGTCGATGCTGCCGAAGGTGGCGGCAAAGCCCTCGTTGACGTTCACGGTGCCGCATTTGATCTTGCTTGCCACGCGACGTCCGCGATCAGTGGTCGGCGGTCCAGACGCTCGCGTTGAGACCATAGTCGGAGTCGTTGGCTCTTGCCACCGCGTCCTCCTCGGTCGGCAACGGGATAGACGCTGACGACAGGACCGAAGGTCTCCTCGGCGTAGCAGTCCATCTCCGGCGTGACGTCGGTCAAGTATCGTCGGCTCGTAGAACAGCTCCCCGAGATCCTCCGCGCCGCCGGCCACCCGTCAGCGACTGTGGCACCCTTCGCCCTGGCGTCCTCGACATGGGCACTGCACCCGCGCCAACTGGCCGTGATTGATCAAGCTGCCCATGTCGTGCTCGAAGTCCGGGGCGTTGCCGAGCCGGATCGCCTCCGTACGTGCGACGAAGGCCCGGACGAACGGCTGGAAGAGCGGCTCCGCGACGTAGATCCGTTCGGTCGAGACACAGAGTCTGCCCGGCGTTGGAGAAACGAGGCCCGCACCGCGCCACCCTGCTGCCGCCGTCGACATCTGCGTCGTCCAAGATCACCAGTCGGGTTCTTGCCGCCAAGCTCCAGGGAGCAGCCGATCAGGCGGCTGGCACACTGAGCCGCGACCTTGCGTCCGGTGGCGGTCGACCCGGTGAAGCACACGTAGTCGCTGACGTCGATCAGCTCATGTCCCACGACAGCGCCGGCGACCGTGCACGACCTGCCACAGATCCGCTGGCAGGCCGGTCGAGCGCAGCAGTTCCACCGCCGCCAGCGCGACCAGCGGGGTCTGGTGATCAGGCTTGAGCATGATCGCATTGCCGGCGACGCAGAGCCGCCAGGCCATCGGAGATCGCCATGGTCAGCGGATAGTTCCACGGTCCGATGACACCGACGACACCCTTCGGCACGTAATGCCGGTCGACTCGAGTCAGCAGCGGAAAGAGGTCCTCCCCCGCTCAGAGCGCAGATAGCGACGTGCGGTGCGACCGTAGTAGCGCGCGGTCAGCGCAACATGCAGCACCTCTTCGGCCGCGCTCAATCGTTGCCTTGCCGACGGATTGCAGAAGGTCGATGAAATTGTCGCGCCGATCCAGAAGATGATCATGAAAGTCCGAGCAGCAGCTGGGCCCGTTCCTCGATTGGTCGAGCGGCCCATTCAGCTTGTGCTCGGCGGGCCAGCTGTGCGCCGACCTCGACATCGGCCGAGTGGAGGTCGGGAGCGCGCCCATCACCTGCCGGTAACTGGTGAGCGGAGCTCCATGGTCGGGCCCGTCGCCGTCAGCAGCCTCGCGAAGCCGGCACCAAGTCGGCGGATGAGACTACTTGCACGCGTCATGGCGCCCAGATTAGTGGGAGGCCATCTGGACGCGAGCTTCCGCAGCGCGCGAGCGTAACACGAGCAAGGGCACAGTGGCAGCATTCGGAGCTATGGACTGTGACGTCATCGTCGTCGGGGCCGGGCTGTCTGGCCTGGTCGCCGCACACGAGTTGGCGGCAGCCGATCGATCAGTGATCATGCTGGACGCCGGAGCCGATCGGGTCACTCGGCGGTCAGGCGCACTGGTCGCTCGGCGGACTGTTCATGGTGAACTCGCCCGAGCAGCGCCGGCTGCGGATCCGCGACTCGGAAGAGCTGGCACTGGCCGACTGGCTGGGCAGCGCCGCCTTCGACCGCGTGGAGGACTACCGGCCGCGGCGCTGGGCCGAGGCATACGTGCACTTCGCCGCCGGTGAGCAGCGCAGCTGGCTGCACGGCATGGGCGTGCGCTGGTTCCCGCTCGTCCAGTGGGCCGAACGTGGCGGCTACGCCCAGTCCCGGCCACGGCAACTCGGTTCCGCGGTTCCATATCACGTGGGGCACCGGCCCTGCGGTGGTCGAGCCCTTCGCCAGCGGCGTGATGAACTCACGACGCGTGCGGATCCGGTCCCGGCACCAGGTCACGTCGCTGGAGGTCCGACGATCTCCGGCGTACGCGTGTCCGGGCGGATTCTGGCGCCGACCGATGTGCCGCGTGGCGTCCAGACATCGCGAACCGCGGTCGGTGAGTTCGCCTTCACTGCTCAGGCGGTTGTTGTGCGCCAGCGGCGGGATTGGCGGCAACTTCGACCTCGATCAGGCAGAACTGGCCTGCAGGGTGGGGCCCGCCGCCGCAACGCATGATCGCTGGGCGTGCCGGACTCACGTCGACGGGTCGATGCTGAAGATCACCGAAGCCGCGGGCGGTCGAGTGATCAATCCCGATCGCATGTGGCACTATCCCGAGGGGATCGTGAACCACTCCCCGATCTGGAGCCATCACGGCATCCGGATCCTGGCCGGTCCTTCAGTCGTTGTGGCTGGATGCCCGAGGCCAACGTTTTCCGGCTGCCACTGTTCCCGGGCTTCGACGCGCTCGGTGCGCTACGCCACGTGATCGACACGGGCTATGACTACTCCTGGTTCGTGCTTGATCAGGCGACACTGTCAGCAGAGATCGCCCTCTCCGGATCAGAGCAGAACTGGCGATCTGACTGGGAAGAATCTGCGGCTGCTGGCTGGCCGCGTACGACCCGGTCCGACGCCGGAGGTACGCGCATTCCAGGAGCGCGGGCGTCGATTTTCTCTCGGCGGGATCCGTACTGGAGCTCGCAGCTCAGATGAATCAGCTGGTCGGCGAGCATTTGGTCGACGGCGAATCGCTGCAGCAGCTGATCGAGGCGCGCGATCTCCAGGTACGCAGCGGGCTCGGTAAGGATCCGCAGGTTGTGGCCACGGCGGCGGCGCGCCGGTTTCTCGGTGACCGGCTGATGCGCGTCGTGAGCCCACACGAGCTGCTCGATCCGAAGGATCCTGGGGTCGGCCGGGCTGGGTCTGGCGGCCCGTTGATCGCTATCCGGCTGCATGTGCTGACGCGCAAGACCCTTGGTGGCTTGGAGACCGACCTCGACGGTCGAGCGCTGCGGCGCGGACGGCTCGGCGCTGCCCGGGGTGTACGCCGTGGGTGAGGCAGCCGGGTTCGGCGGCGGAGGCGTCCACGGCTACCGAGCACTCGAAGGGACATTTCTGGGTGGCTGCCTGTTCACTGGGCGTACGGCCGGCCGGGCGTTGGCCGCCAGCTCTCTGACTGGGTTGCGGCCTGAGCGCGGCATGCGGCGCAACAAACGCCTCAGGCGTTGCTGGCGGTGCTCTGGCTTAGCGCTGCCTTGTGGTGGCGTACGACCTCGGCGACAACGAAATTGAGGAACTTCTCGGCGAACTCCGGGTCGAGCTTCGCGTCCTCGGCAAGCGCCCGCAGCCGCGCAATCTGTTGTGCTTCTGCGCTGGATCGGCAGGCGGCAGGCCGTGCGCAGCTTTCAGCTCACCGACTTGTTGAGTGATCTTGAACCGCTCGGCGAGGAGATGCACCAGCGCTGCATCCATGTTGTCGATGCTCATGCGTAGCCGCAGCAACTCCTCGGCCACTGGGTCACTCATGGCGCTCAGCCTAGCCAGTAGTCGGCGTTAGTTGATCTCCACCAAGGTGCCGGAGCCGTCAACGTAGGACAGTGAGCCGGAGATACGGTGCCGAGGGATCGAGTCCCGACCAGCTGGCTTCACCGTGAACGGAACGCCGCTGCTCGCGGTAGGGTTCGCCGGGCTCACCGTCAGGTTGCGGGCGTCTGGCCCGACAACAAACCCGCGATCGGTAAAGCTCGTCGAGGAGGCGCCGGGTGGATCGGCGAATGGCAGAGCGACCGCGACGTAATCGCCGGGGATCGGGGTCGACCCAGGTCGACCTTTTCCGTATCTGATGCGCTGGCCGAGCCGCCGCCAGCTCCAGCTCGCCACCGACAACGCGGTAACCGTCAGATCAATGTCAGGCTCGGCTGTCGCTGGCCGCGGTCACCACCCTGGCCAGCCTTGGTTCCTGAGGGAACAGGCTGGTTGAAGATCCTGCTGATGTTCCTCCCTTGGAGACTTCACCCGGTTGTGCCGGCGCGGACGTCGAGACCGTGCACGGTGATCGGGAAGCTGCCGTCGAAGCCGGGCCTGACCTCGTTAGCTCAGGGGGACCCGCTGGCCCCTGTGCCGGTGTCGCGACGCTCGGCGCATCGGCCGCCTCTGGCACGACTGCAATCGGCAACCGTGCCAGCGTGCCTGCTCCGGCAAACTTCAAAGAGCCGAACACGGCCTTCGACAGCGGCGCAGCATTCCGGGTAAACGTGATCTTGACGATCTTGGTCTGGCCCGCGCTGCTGAAGTTCAAGATCGACGGCGTCACCGTCGCGGTTACGCCGGGCACCGAGATGTCTGTCTGGTAGGTGCCCGGCTTGACGGCAGTGACCCTTCTCGTCACCGTCTGGGAACCAACCAGCTTACCGATCGCAATCGACGGGGCGTTGTAATCGCTCGGGTCGATCGGCTTCACGCCGGTATCGGTCTTGAAGCCCTCGCCCTCGAGGAACGCCAGCCAGTCCCGCTCCCCGGCGTCGAAGATCACGCCTGGATTGAACATCCGATCCGGCCGCGCGTTGCCTGCACCCTGGGCGAAGTAATCGCGGCTGAGCTTGCCGTTGGCCTCTCTTGACCCGCGACGCGGTGGTCATGATCGCGGACTTCACAGCCATAGGCGACCACGTCGGGTGAACGCCGAAGTACAGTGCTGCGATCCCTGCGACGTGGGCCGCCGCCATGGACGTGCCGGAGTAGAAGTCGAACTTGCGGTTCTCATTCGACGGTGGCGCCACTGCAGCCAGGATGGTGTCGCCAGGTGCTGCAATATCTGGCTTGAGCAGGTCGCCTCCGTTGCCGATCGAGGGACCGCGGGAGAGAAGCCTGGTTATCTGCGGATACCTGATCGGCGTCGATGACAGATTTCCCTCGCGGAGCGTCGCCTTCGCTCCGGACTTCTTGGCGTAGGCCTTGACCGCCGGACCGTATGGCACATTGAGGTGAACCGTTGGCACCGTATGGTGTCGCCGTCGACTGAGTTCCCGGTGAGGTTTACCAAGACCATTCCCTTGCCACCGACGCGTTTCACCTCGGCCGACTTGTCGACCCGATTCACCACGCCACGGTCGCAGACCACGATCTTGCCCGCAGCCTTGGCGTGGCTGAGGGTATCCGGTGCGCATACATCTGCATCGGCGCTGGCTGCCGAGGCCCGCTTGACCGAACGCGCCGTGACGAGCCGGGCCGGGCCGACCTTGCCAAACACGGTGGTGCTGAGTCCGGCGTACTTCTTGCCATTGCCGAGCACCACCGTCCCGGCGTACGGGGCGACTGTGCTGGCGGCCACGGTTGTCAGCCATGGGGCGACGTGGTCCAGGGTTGACGTGCCCGGGCCTCCGTTGCCAGCTGACGTTGCGACGAAGATGCCCGCCGAGGCGGCAGACAGGAACGCCCGATCGACCGGATCGTCGACGGTGTCCGAGCTGCTGATCGAGTAGTTGATCACGTCAACGCCATCGGAAATTGCGGCGTCGATGGCAGCCAGCGCATCGCCGGTGTAGATCGCAGGATCCGGGTCGGTCGCGCTGGTGAATGCGACCTTGTAGATGGCCAGCTTGGCTGCCGGTGCAATTCCGGAGATCTTTCCGAAGGAGTGGCCGGCGACCGATGCGGACACCCCGGCATTGCCAGCGGCGGTCGATGCCACATGAGTGCCGTGGCCGTAGCCGTCCCGCGGCGAGAGAAAGTCGGTACGCTGCGCCGCCGGTGTCTGCGACTCATACGTCGACGAGAAGTAGCGCGCGCCGATGATCTTGGTATTGCACTCGTCGCCCGTGAACGAGTCGCCGGCCTGACATATCCCGGTAAAGCTGTGGCCATCCGCCTTGTGCATCACGATCTTGTTCGCTCGAGCGGTATGGCCGGAACGGATCGGACGACGTTGGCGGGCGGTGCCCAACGGGTCACCGGCGAAGGACTTGCTTTCGGGCCAGTAGCCGGTATCCACGACGCCGACAACCACACCGCGGCCTGCGTTCTTCTTGCCGCCGAGTGCTGCCCATGCGCCGTTGGAGCCCGACAGCTTCAAGAAGTCGACCGGGTTCTTGTTGTCGGTAAGCCTTCGCGGCAGGTCCTTGGTGACCGCGAGCACACCCGGTTCGCGTTGCAGCGTACGAGCTTGATCTGGAGTGAGGGTCGTTGTGAACCCATTGAGGCTGACGGCGTAGTGCTTCAGCGGCCTAGCGCCCACCCGCGCCGCCGCATTCTCCCTGCTGCTTCTCCAGGTAAGCCCGGTAACGCTTGGCGCGGCCCGACGTCACATTTACCCGCGCGCCCTTGCTCGGCCGGGTCGAACCGAAGGCCTTTGACGTCGCCGTCATACGTGGCGACCGGCTTGTCCGTCAGGGTGACGATGTAACGGCTCGGGATCGGAGCCGGGCTTGCGGGCTTGACCGGCTTGGGCGGCACCGCGTACGCCGCCGGAAACTCCCCAGTGTCAGCAACGCGCCGACGGCGATGGTCGTGGCGACGACCGCTAACTTGGCGCGACGAGAACACAGCAGCACGAAAATCCCCCGATTGATTTCGATGCGTAGCTCGCAGGCGACTCTCCCCGGCAGCGGACGCGGCGAGTCGAGCAAAAGTAGGCTCGACATTAGCAGCAGGCAACGAAGAGTGTGGGAGATCAGCAGCAATTGCGCGACAGGAAGCGAGATGGGTTGAAACCACCGCGTACCGCCCGGGTGTGGCTGGCGCTCGCACTCCCGGTCCTGGTGCTGACAGTTGATGTGCCAACCAGACCGCCGGACGCTCCGGCCCGACTCCAGGGAACACCACCATGCCGGTCACTCCGCCTTCCTCGCCGTCCGGCGAACCGTCCACGCCGATGCCGGGAGGATCTGGAGACACCGATCTGACGATCGTCGTCAGCAATGGGTCTGGCTCGACGTCGACATGGCGGCTGACGTGCAATCCGCCAGGTGGCACGCATCCGGATCCCAAGGCGGCCTGCCGAGCACTCGAGACCAACGGTGCGGCGGCATTGCCGCCGGTCCCGAAAGACAAGGCGTGCACCCAGATCTACGGCGGCCCGGAGACGGCCACCATCACCGGCACCTGGCAGGGCCAGCGGGTGATCAGCAGATTCGCACGCAATGACGGGTGCCAGATCAGCCGCTGGAAGCTCATGGAAGGACTGCTACCCCGTGGCGGCACGTAATGATTTGCCGACTTGTTCATCGGCGTGAGGGAGCAGGAATTAGGGAGTCAGCCGACGACGATCTCGACCCGCTGGAACTCCTTGATCTCGGTGTAGCCGGTCGTCGCCATCGCCTTACGCAGTGCGCCAACCAGGTTCATGGTGCCGTCGGGAACCGTCGAGGGACCCAGCAGGATGTGCTCGATGGTGCCGACCGTCGAGAACTCGGCCCGCTCGCCGCGTGGCAGCTTGTCGTGCCAGGCCTCGGGTCCCCAGTGGTAACCGCGACCGGGCGCTTCCTCCGCTCTGGCGAGTGGCGATCCGACCATGACCGCATCGGCGCCGCAGGCGATCGCTTTGGCAATGTCACCGGAGCGTACGACCGAACCGTCGGCGATCACGTGGACGTAGCGGCCACCGGATTCATCGAGATAGTCGCGCCGCGCCGCAGCGACATCGGAGACCGCCGAGGCCATCGGGACCGCGACGCCGAGCACCGACCGGCTGGTGTGAGGCGGCTCCGCCACCGAAGCCGACCAGGACGCCGGCTGCGCCGGTACGCATCAGGTGCAGCGCGGCCTGGTAGGTCGCGCAGCCGCCGACGATCACCGGCACGTCGAGCTCGTAGATGAACTTCTTGAGGTTGAGTGGCTCGAGCTCGGAAGAGACATGCTCGGCGGACACCGTCGTGCCGCGGATGACGAAGAAGTCGACGCCGGAATCCACCACTGCTTGGGCGTACGCCTGGGTGTTCTGCGGCGACAGCGCGCCGGCCGTCGGAACTCCCGGCCTCACGGATCTCGGCGACCCGCTTGCCGATCAGTTCAGACTTGATCGGTTCGGCGTAGATCTGCTGCATCCGGCGGGTCGCCTCGATGGCATCCTTGCTCGCGATGATCTCTTCCAGCAGCGGCTGCGGGTCGTCGTAGCGAGTCCAGATGCCCTCGAGGTTGAGCACACCAAGACCACCCAACTGACCGATCGCGGATGGCTGTGGCCGGCGACACCACGGAGTCCATCGGGGCGGCGAGCAGCGGAAAGTCGAAGGTGTACGCATCGATCCGCCAGTGCAGCGAGACCTCCTCCTCCCCACGGGTCCGCCGCGACGGGACGATGGTGATGTCGTCGAAGGCAAACGCCTGTTCGGCGCGCTTACTCCGACCGACGTCAAACATGGAGTACCCCAGCCCCGTCAGCCCGAATAGTTCGGCGCCTCGACGGTCATTTGGATGTCGTGCGGATGAGACTCGCGCAGACCCGCAGAGGTGATCCGGACGAATGAGCCACGCTCCTGCAGCTCCGGAATGGTCGCCGCTCCGGTGTAGAACATGGATTGCCGCAGACCGCCGACCAGCTGATAGGCGACGGCGGCCAGCGGGCCGCGGTATGCAACCTGGCCCTCGATGCCTTCGGCGATCAGCATCGAGTCCGATGTGACGTCAGCCTGGAAGTAGCGGTCCTTCGAATAAGAAGAGCCGCTGCGACCGCGGAGGCCATCGCGCCGAGCGATCCCATGCCGCGATAGGCCTTGAACTGCTTGCCATTGATGAAGATCAGCTCGCCAGGGCTCTCCTCGCAGCCGGCCAGCAGCGAGCCGAGCATCACGGTGTCGGCACCGGCCACCAGCGCCTTGGCGATGTCGCCGGAGTACTGCAGGCCGCCGTCACCGATCAGCGGCACTCCAGCCGGGCGGCAGGCCCGGGCCGCGTTGTGGATCGCCGGTGACCTGCGGCACGCCGACACCGGCCACGACACGGGTCGTGCAGATGGAGCCCGGCCCGACGCCGACCTTGACCCCGTCCGCTCCGGCATCGACGAGGGCCTTGGCACCCGCGTACGTCGCGACGTTGCCGCCGATGATGTCGACCTCGGCTGCAGCGCGTATCGGCCTTCAGCCGGCGCACCATCTCCAGCACGCCCTGTGAATGACCGTGCGCGGTGTCGACCACCAGCAGGTCGACGACCCTCCTCGATCAGCGCCATCGCGCGCTTCCAGGCGTCGCCGAAGAATCCGACCGGCTGCTCCGACCCGGAGCCGACCTTGATCATCTTTGAGGCGTCGGGATACATGCCGGACTTGACGAAGTCCTTGAGCGTGATCAAGACCCTTCAGCCGACCTTGATCATCGACCAGTGGCAGCTTTTCGATCTTGTTCTGGGCGAGCAGCTGCATCGCGTCGTCGCGGCTGATCCCGACTGGACCAGTGATCAACGGCATCGGGGTCATCGACCTCACCCACCGGCCGCGATGGGTCAGTCTCGAAGCGCATGTCCCGGTTGGTGATGATGCCGAGCAGCCGCAGTTCGTCGGTCGACGACCGGCACACCGGAGATGTGAAAGCGGCCGCACATCGCGTCGGCCTCGCCGATGGTCGCGTTCGGTGAGATCGTGATCGGCTCGTCGATCATGCCCGCCTCAGAGCGCTTCACCACATCCACCTGGTGCGCCTGATCCTCGATCGAGAGGTTGCGGTGGATGATGCCGAGGCCACCCTGCCGGGCGATGCGCAACAGCCATGCGGGCCTCGGTCACGGTGTCCATCGGCGAGGAGAGCAGCGGCACCTTCACGGTGATGCGCTTGAGACCTGGGACGCGGTGCTGACCTCGGACGGGACGACGTCGCTCTCAGCCGGCTGGAGCAACACGTCGTCGAAGGTCAGCCCAAGTGTCTCGAAGGCATGCGGCACACCAACGGGACTGAGATCATCGGAAGACGGCAACACGGCAAGCCTTTCACCTGACGGTAGAGGCTCATGCTAGTCGAGTCCGCGCGCTCCACAGGCATGTGCCAATACCGATTCCGTGTGAACAAGTGCTGGCGAATCGCCCACCCATGCGATCCAAAGTGCCGGTTTCCAGCACCTCTGGGATCTCGGTGCCCGCCGAACTTCAACGCTCGCTACGAGCCCGGGGTTGGGGACGTCCGGTATTGCGTAGCGTGCCGATGCGGTCCAGCAGCCGATACCAGAACGGTGCACCAAGCACCGCCGCACCGACCGAGATCAGCAGGCCGAGAATCTTCAACGGCCAGCCCCAAGCACCGTCTTCGGGATTGGGCGCCGACCATCCCAGCGGGATGCCAGTAGCTTCGGAGCAACGTTTGCGAGCTTCGAGCGCACACCTGGCTTGGATCATTGGGCGTGCTGCAGAAGTTTTGACCGGTCGCCTGCTGCACGACGGCGGCACGGACGGCGCCGCTGGCGTACAGAGTTCGGGCAATCGCAATGCTGTCAATGTTGCATGCGCAGACCACCGCAATCGCGATGATGATCACCCATCGTTTGGCCCATCGCTTGTACGAACCAGTGACACGGTCCATCTGGCGGTCGAACCACACCTGAAGGCCCGCTATGAACTCATCGACCTCGCCCCTGGCCGACTTGAGAATGCTGGCGAGCGACTGCTGCAGCTTGGGTGAATGCTCGAGCGCCCGTACGCCTCTCTTCGATGTCTGCCAGCGTTGGTTCCATCGATGCTCCGGGCGTCAGCAGGTCGAGCAACGTCCGCGAGAAGACGCTCGACGGCAAATAAGACGGATTTCGCGTCGGCTTGCCCAGCGATGTTGCGTGTCGGAAAGGCTGAATCAGCGCGGTGGCCCATGACATCGCCCAGGGTGATCTTGTCCCGGCGCGTTGGCTGCCTATCTGCCAGGGTGGTCGCAGGTTCGCCAGCCGCAGCTTTCACGGGCTCGGGTAGCGGAGTGGCGGCTTGGCCTGCAACATGGCGTCGTATCGCTGGCTTTCGACCCTGCCATTGAGCAGAACGGTCTGGGCGGTGTTCTGCATCCGGTCCCAGCCCGTGCCCGCCACGGGCAGGTCTCCATGTTCTGGCGCAATATCGTCGAGCAGGTCCTGGATCCCGCGGAGCAGATACTTCGCCCGCTTCTGACCCAGTTGGCGATCATCTCCACCAGCCGCCGCCGCACAGCAGCGCCAGCGCATAGAAGAGGAAAACCAGCCCAAGCACACAGTGTCCAGCACAGCGCTGTCGGTCATCCGATCACCTTCTTGGCCAGGGCCGCCGGCGGAGCCGTGATCTCATGCCGACCACCGGGGCTGAGCTCACGTTACTGAGGCGCGCCGACGTTCCCGCGGGAACGTCCGATGATCGGCGATTCGATCTAGCACCCTCTGGTTGGTCAAATTTCGACCGCTGCTGGCTTCCTGGCAGGAAACAAGCCTCTGCTACCGAATTACCAACCGGTGTCGAGTTCCTCGACCTTGGGGAGGCATCTCCCTGGACAGCCCTCAGCCGGTGCCTGGAAACGTTGTCCGAGCAGCAATGGGCCTCCCGTGTAGCAGGGAGGCCCATTGTGTCTGAACTGCTGAATGTGATCAGTGAGTGTGCCCGTGGCCGGCCGGGACCTTCTCCTTTCCTCGGGCTTCTCCACCACCAGCGTCTCGGTGGTGAGCAGCAGCGAGGCGATCGACGCGGCGTTGGCCAGCGCCGAGCGGGTCACCTTGACCGGATCGATGACGCCGTCGGCGTACAGGTCGCCGTACGTGCCGGTGACCGCGTTGTAGCCGTGGCCAGGCTTCAGCTCAGCCACCTTGGAGGTCACGACGTAGCCCTGCTCGCCGCCGTTCTCGGCGATCCAGCGAAGCGGCTCGCGCCAGCGCCCGCCGGACGATGCCGACACCGATCTTCTCGTCACCGGTGAGGCCCAGGTCGCCGTCCAGAGCCGCCGCCGCGTGGATGAGCGCCGAGCCACCGCCGGCGACGATGCCCTCTTCGATCGCGGCACGGGTGGCCGAGACGGCATCCTCGATGCGGTGCTTCTTCTCCTTGAGCTCCACCTCGGTGGCGGCGCCGACCTTGATCACACAGACGCCACCGGCGAGCTTGGCGACCCGCTCCTGCAGCTTCTCGCGATCCCAGTCGGAGTCGGTACGGCTCGATCTCGGCCTGCAGCTGTGCCACCCGGGCCTTGACCTCGTCGGCTCGCCGGCACCGTCGACGATCGTGGTGTTGTCCTTGGTGACGACGATGCGACGGGCGCGACCCAGCACGTCGAGACCGACCTGGTCGAGCTTGAGACCGACCTCGGGCGCGACGACCTGCCACCGGTCAGGATGGCGATGTCCTCGAGCATGGCCTTGCGGCGGTCACCAAAGGCCGGGGCCTTGACAGCCACCGAGGTGAAGGTGCCGCGGATCTTGTTCACGACCAAGGTGGACAGCGCCTCGCCGTCGACGTCCTCCGCCACGATGAACAGCGTGCCTGAGGCGCCGATGACCTTCTCCAGCAGCGGGAGCAGGTCGGTCATCGAGGAGATCTTGCCCGGAGTTGATCAAGATGTACGGGTCGTCGAGGACGGCCTCCATCCGCTCCGGGTCGGTGACGAAGTACGGCGACAGGTAGCCCTTGTCGAACTGCATGCCCTCGGTGAACTCGAGCTCGGTGCCCATGGTCTGCGACTCGTCGACGGTGATGACGCCGTCCTTGCCCACCTTGTCGAATGCCTCGGCGATCAGGCGGCCGATCTCCTCGTCACGCGCGGAGATGGTGGCCACGTGCGCCATGTCCTCGGTGGTCTCGACCTCGCGGGCAGTTCTCCGCGCAGCCGCGTCCTCGACCGCGGCAACGGCGGCGTCGATGCCCCGCTTGAGACCAATCGGGCTGGCGCCGGACGGCGACCGCGCGGAGACCCTCGTGCACCAGCGCCTGGGCGAGCACGGTCGCGGTGGTCGTCCCGTCACCCGCGACATCGTTGGTCTTGGTGGCCACCTCCTTGGCGAGCTGGGCGCCGAGGTTCTCGTACGGGTCGTCGAGCTCGACCTCACGAGCCACGGTCACGCCGTCGTTGGTGATGGTCGGAGCGCCCCACTTCTTGTCGAGGACGACGTAGCGGCCCTTGGGGCCGAGGGTGACCTTCACGGTGTTGGCGAGGGCGTCGACGCCGCGCTCGAGCGCAGCGGCGTGCCTCCTCGTCGAACTGAAGGATCTTTGCCATAGGTGCAGATCCCCTTACTTGGTGACGACCGCGAGGATGTCGCGGGCATTGAGAAGCAGCAGGTCCTTGCCGTCGTACTTGACCTCGGTGCCGCCGTACTTGCTGAAGATCACGACGTCACCCTCGGAGACATCGAGAGGAACCCGGCTTGCCGTTGTCGTCGATGCGGCCAGGACCGGTGGCGAGAACCTTGCCCTCCTGCGGCTTCTCCTTGGCGGTGTCGGGAATGACCAGGCCGGAGGCCGTGGTCTGCTCTGCTTCGAGCGGCTGAACGAGGATGCGATCCTCGAGCGGCTTGATCGTGACTGCCACGTCAAACCCCTTTCACAGGTGATATGTCCGGATGTGTGTGATGGTCGAGACGTCGTCGCGGGTGCCATCCCGACCGCCAGCTCTGGGCTGGCACACTCATGGGGAGAGTGCTAACCCGACATTAGCACTCGATATGTGCGAGTGCCAGCGGGCCACCGACGCGGCGAGGTTCGGCAGGTCAGGTAACGCCTCAGACGGAGCGACTGGGATGGCGAGCCATTCATGGCGAGAGCCGAGCCACATCTCGGTTGGGTGAAGACCGCATAGCCGCCCTGGTCAGCGACACGTCCCGGCCAGCTGGCCGAATCCAGTCAGACCTCCTCTCGACGAGGGCGACGATGATACCCGTTCGCCTCCGTGAGATTACGATCGTCGCGCTGTTCGGCCCCCAATTCGCAGCCGCTTTGCGGAGTACGGCCGGGTCGATATCGACTCCACGCTTCTTGATCTCCAGAACGCCGACTTCGGCCTGGCGGACCCACTTCCGCAGCGCTTTGAGGTTCGCCGGCAACTGTTGGCGCACCTCGAACGCGGTCGCAAACGGCGTGTCGTGTAGCTGATCACTCGTCAGGTACGCGACCTGCGAGTCGAGCAGCCCGGCACCAAGCCGCTCCCCCAGCTCGGCAATGGCTCCGGCGCGGATGACGGCACCGGCAGGTTCGTAGATGTAGCGGCCGAGATCGCGTACGGGCAGGGCGGTGGCTCCCGTAACGGTCAGCCGAGCATCGGGCATGATCAACGCCGAGCGGCGCCCGGGCGTGGCGCCGGCGCCGCGCCCAGAGGCCAACCTCCACGGTCTCGCCACGGTGGGTAATCCATTCCGCCTCGACCGCCGCGGGGAATCAGCGGGTGGGCAGAGCCGGGGCCGAGCTTCAGACCGGCCGTTCGCTCACCGTCGAGCAGATGCGTCACAGCGGACCAAGGAGGCGTAAAGTCCTCGACCCGCCATACGCGCCCCCGATCGTCACGACGGGAGGGGTCGCAGAAAACCCCGACTCCTGGAGCCGTCAGCTGCTCGGTCATCTGGTTTGCATCGGCGCAGATGACATTCGCGCGCGTCCGCAAGGTTGGCCTGAGCGACCACAGCCGTCACCGGGTCGATGTCTACAGCGAGGACCTCGAGACCCGCGCGCACGAAGGCCATGGAGTCCGAGCCGATGCCGCAGCCGATGTCGATCACCCGGCGGACCCCGGCCTGCACAAACCGGCTGGCATGGTGATCAGCGACCTCTGGCCGGGAGGCTTGCTCAAGACCGGCTCTGGTGAAGAACATCGCCAGGGCAGCCTCGCCGAACTTGGCCCTTGGCCTCGCCGCCGCAGCGTGGCCTGAGTGAGAGCAGCCGCGGCAAGTCTCGGGTCATACAGCTCGCGCATCCGCGAGGCTGCTGCCAACGACTTCGGGATCGTCTTCCGACATTGCTGCGTCGAGCGCATCTTCTGTCAGGCCGAGAGGCAACCTCATCGCGCTGGCAACTCAGACGAGGATCCTGCTGACGGGTAGCGACGAGTCAGCGCCAATGTCGAGGGCAGATGGCTTGCCGCCAGCGGCCACGATCTCCGCACCCAGGCACCGCGATCATGGCGCCGTTGTCGGTGCAGAGGCTGGGCCGCGGCGTACGAAGAGCGAGATCCCGCGCTCGGCGGCGCGTTCGGCGAGCAACGCGCGCAGCCGGCTGATTCGCAGCAACGCCGCCGCCGATCAGCAAGTCGGTCGCGCCCGGTGGCCGCGCAGGCATCCATGGCCTTCGCGGTCAGAACATCGCACACGGCCTCCTGAAAGCTCGCCGCGACATCAGCCAGCGGGATGTCGAGCCCGTCACGCTGCCTGGCTCTCGACCCAACGTGCCACAGCCGTCTTCAGACCCGAGAACGAGAAGTCGAACCGGTGCCGTTCAAGATCCTTGCGCGCGGTCAAGCCCGCGGGAAACGGACATAGCGCGGATCGCCGGTCGCCGCTTTGTCGATGTAGGGACCGCCGGGGTACGGCAGACCGAGCACCCGGGCGACCTTGTCGTACGCCTCGCCCGCGGCGTCGTCGATGGTCGACCCGAGCTCGGCTGATGCTGCTCGGCAATGTTCGCGACCTGCAGCAGCGAGGTGTGACCACCCGGACACCAGCAGCGCGACACATCGCTCCGGCAGCGGCCCGTGCTCCAGCAGATCAACCGCGACGTGCGCCGACCAGGTGGTTGACCCCGTAGAGCGGCTTGTCCAGCGCGTACGCGAGCGCCTTGGCGCTGGCGAGGCCGACGACCAGCGCACCCATCAGGCCCGGGTCCGACGGTGACCGCAACGCCGTCGATCTCCGACAAGGTCGATGTCCGCGGTTGCGCAGCGCGCGCTGCAGCGTCGGCACCATCGCCTCCAGGTGAGCACGGCTCGCCACCTCCGGCACGACGCCGCCGAACCGCACGTGCAGCTCGACGCTGGACGCCACCTCGTTGGCCAGCAGCTCGTGCCCGCGGACGATGCCGACCCCGGTCTCGTCGCAGGAGGACTCGATGCCGACAATGAGCGGGCCGTCGGCGGCCCGGATCGGCGAACTGGTCACACTTCCCCGTCGTACCAGCCAGGCGATCCGGCCAGGTCTGTAGCTCATAAAGCTTCATGATCAACGCGTGTCGGCCAGGCCCGTAGTAGTTCGTGACGGGCGCTGAGCTGCTCGAAACCCAGCTGCTGGTAGAGCGCGATACGCAGGCTCGTTGCGATACGCAACGTCCAAGATCACCTCGCGCACGCCGAGCTGACGCACGACCTCGAGACCCGCCCGCACCAGGTCGGCTCCGATCCCGCGACGGCGGCTGCGCGGCTCCACCACGAGGCGGTGCAGGTCGGCCAGCTCTCCGAGCGTCTTGATCGAGATCACGCCCACCGGGTGTTGGGCTCGGGCGAGCAAGATCGTTCCGCTGCTCGGCGAGCAGCTCGCCGTGCCAGCTGCGCTCGCTCCATTGCTCAGTCGGCTGGGAAGCCGGACTGCTCCAGCAGCATGATCGCGTGAAGATCATCCAGACGTGCCGCCAAGATGCTGATCTCCGGATTGCGGGAGGCGTGGATCATCGCCGCACGCCCTGGTAGTGCAGCACCGACTTGGGCCGGGTGAGCTCAGTCGCGTCGGGATGGCGCAGATACAGCGGCTCGCTGGCCGACGTCGGGCAGCGTCGCACCGCGGCGTCGCAAGAACAGCCTGGATCCATCGATCGCGGACCCGGCACCGCCTCCAGCTGATCTGGTAGAGATCGGCTGCCAGGTCCGATGGTGGCCAGCCGCGGCACGTCGCCGGGCTGCGATGACTCGCGGCTCTCCGAGTCGTACGCCGTCCGCACTATAGCGAGCCCAGTACACCTCGCGTCGCCTGGCATCGGTGGCAACCACGAACTCCGCTGGCACTTGCGTCCAGCTGAACTGCGCGGCCACGACGTCGAGGCTGCAGACGCCAGCGCAGCTCCAGGCCCGAGCACGTGACCTGAGTACCTGCGCGGTGGACCACACCAACTCGCAGCCCGGTGAACGGCCCCGGACCAAGACCGACGACCAACCTGCTCAAGATCACTGACCTGCGCGCCAGCGGCATCCAGACACTCAGAGACCAACGGCATCAGTTGCTCCACGTGGGCCATCTGATCCGCGACAGTCGCCGTGGCGAGCACCCGATCACCTCTGGCGAGGCCAACATTGACCACCGTCGAGGTGTCCAAGGCCAGCACCAACGCAGCCTCAGCCATGATCAGCCTCCATGATCAGCACCTCATGATCAGCACTGCGCAGCACGCTGAGGTCGACATCGTGCCACCTGGCCCCGACGGCGCGGATCGTGACGACCCGCTCGCTGTCATCGCCGGCTGCCGAGAAGTCCGCCGGCGAAGTCCAGATGTCGATCTCCAATCGATCCTCGGCAAGACCCTCAGCGATCCCGCGTCCCCACTCCACCACGGTGATCGAATCGGCCACTGCCGCATCAAGATCAAGATCATCCAGCTCGTACGCGCGTGGAGAGCCGGTAGGCATCCACATGCATCAACGTCGGCCGGCCGATCGCTCGAGGGTGGATGCGGGACAGCACAAAGGTCGGTGAGATGATCGGTCCCTCCGGAGCCGAGTCCACGGCCGATTCCCTGCGTCAAGGTGGTCTTGCCAGCACCAAGATCACCAGCCGCGAGGATCACATCTCCTGCGCTCGAGCAGCTGGGCCAGCCGCTCTCCCAGCCGCTACCATCGCCTCGCCGGTCGGAACCTTGATCGCCAACGGCAGCGGCTTGGTCAAGATCACACCATGCGCGAACCGTACGATCGACGCACGAAGCCGCGGTGCTGCCAGAAGGCAAGTGAAGTCCGGAAACTCAGCTCGGTGCAAGTAGTTCGACACTGCTCGAAGCCGCGGATAGCCGCCAGCTCCTCGGCCGCGGCCACCATCGCCGAAGCGATGCCGTGCCGCTGCAGATCCGGATGAACCGAGACGCGCGTGAACGTCGCGACCCCATCCAGCGCCGGGCAGCACGATGATGACACCCGCCGGGCGACCGCCGACCTGGGCGAGAATCGCCGCTGCCGCGCCGCAGGCTGTCGGCCAGGCGTCTCAGCGGTCTCGGCGATCGGCGGCCGAGGGTGGATCGACTGGTGGCCGCGCGCCGAAAGCGCTGTGGATGACCTCGACCATCGCGGCCGCATCCTGCGGCGACGCGATCGAAACCACAAGATCAGAAACCGAGACGCTCACTAGCGGCCGATCGTAGTCCGAGCGCATCCGACTCGAGTTGCTCGACAACTCAGCGAGCTTACGCGCCGCCGAGCTCCTGACAGTCACGGCTCAGGAGCCAGCGTCGGTCAGAAACGCGACGAGATCGGGAACCGCCGGCCGCGGTCGAAGCTGGTGACCGACGACGGCCTGAGCGTCCCTGCCGCACGAACGCCGCTGTCGCCGCGTCTCCCCGGGCGGAGTGGCTGGCGCCGAGCAGGCGGCGGGGCGATCACGCGCTGGTAGTCGGCGTCGCTGACGGCTTCGCCGCTCGCCCGCCGGGCGCCGGTCGCCGCGGCGAGCGCGCTGTCCCCTGGAAGCACGGTCAGCACCATGGGGCGTACGCCCGCCTGCGTGGTCAGACGCTCCAGCTCGCGACGCTGGTGGGGCAGCGCGAGGGCGACGACGGCGCCAGTGCCGCCCGCCCGGGCGGTACGTCCCGGCGCGGTGCAGATACTCCTTCGGCCCGTTCGGCGGGTCAGCATGGAGGACCAGACCCACCTCGTCGACGTGGATGCCGCGCGCCGCGACATCGGTGGCCACCAGCACTGCGGAGCGAACCATCCTTGAAGGCCGACATGAATCCTGCGTACGCGCGCCCTGCGCGAGGCCGCCGTGCAGAGCCCCGGCCAGCACCCCGCTGCCACGCAGCTGCAATGGCGACCCGGTCCGCCCCGCGCTGGGTACGGACGAAGATCAACGTTCGGCCCTGCCGACTGGCGATCTCAGCAGTCAGCGCAGCCTTGTGCTGCGGCGCGATGCCGACCAGGTGATGGCTCATCGGTTGGCACACTGGCCTGGCCGTTGTCGACCTGGTGCGCCACCGGCTCGTGCAGGTAGTTGCGGACCAAGCGGTCGACGGCGTTGATCCAAGGTGGCGGAGAACAGCAGTCGCTGCCCGCGGTCGGGGACGGTGTCCAATATCTGAGTGACCGCGGGCAGGAAGCCGAGGTCGGCCATGTGATCCGCCTCGTCGAGCACCGTGATCTCGATGCGGCTCAGATCGGCGATCCCCTGGTCCATCAGATCGATCAGCCGCCCGGGCGTCGCGACCACGATGTCGACCCCACGGGAGAACGCCAGAGTCTGCGGCGCGTACGGCATGCCGCCGGCGACGAGCACCAGCGATAGCCCAGCGCTCCGCGCCAAGGCGTGCGAGGACGTCGGCGACTTGCATGGCCAGCTCGCGGGTCGGCACCAGGACCAGACCACGCGGTTGCGGCCGCGCCGGGCCGGACGACCCGGCGAGCCTGATGATCATGGGCAGGCCGAAGGCCAGGGTCTTGCCCGAGCCGGTACGGCCGCGGCCCAGCACGTCCCGGCCAGCGAGCGCGTCCGGGATGGTCGCGGCCTGGATCGGGAACGGTTTGGCTAATGCCATCTGCGACCAACGCAGCGACCAGGTTCGCGGGGACGCCCATGTCGGCAAACCCGCGGGTCGCCGCATCCGCGGCCGGGAAGGGTCAGGCGAGCGGGCAACACCGGCTCTCGCGACGACTGGCCATCGCGACGGCGGCGTGCGTGCCCACGGGTGGCGCGCTCGGCGGCTGACCAGCGGTTCTTGGGCGCACGGTCAACTCTGGGTGGGTTTGGTTGGCATGACATCTCAGTTCTCACCCGCGAGCGGCGGGCGATTCTTTAGGCACGTCGAACGCCCGGACCTGATCTCTCATGGGTGGGAAGGACGAGCCTCGCTGCGCCTCACGTCTTCGCACGGCGCTGGTGGCCCGGATGCGGACAGCAGCCGGGAAGATAGAAGACTAGCAGGCGGCGACAAGCCAGCACTAATCCTCGCTACGCCGATGCTCACCCGAGCCCGGCGCCGTACCCGAGCAAGCAGGCGGTCCAGGGCGTCATTGAAGATCTCGTGCTTTTCGATCATGCCCAAGTGGCCGCAATTCTCGACCCGAATTGCCTCCGCCTTGGGCAGCAGCTCGATAATCCGTGCCGTGTGCTCGATGGGCGTGATCACGTCGTTCTCGCCGCCGATCACGAGCGGCCGGTACGGTGCGAAGAATCTCGAGGGCCTGATACTCGTCCAGCTCGGTGAATGCGGGATAGTAGTCGGCCACGACCTCCAGAGGGATCTCTGCCAGCATCTCGGAGGCGAAGTCGACGTAGCTCGCCGGGACGTCCGAGCCGAACGCCAAGCGGCGCGTGACCACATAGCCAAGATCGCTGCCCGCACGGCGTCCCTGTGCGACAAGTTCGGGAATCCGGTTCAGGCCCGCCATCACCGGCTCGGCGATCCTGGAGAACGTGCGGCCGGGAATACCTCGGATCGGTGAGTGGTCGGCCATCTCCCCGGCCGATGTGCAGCAACAACGCGACGCCGAGTACCTGGCTACCGAAGAGTTCAGGATGCGATACGCGCGAGCCGCATGATCGTCATCCCGCCCATCGAGTGCCCGATGAGGATCACTGGCGCGCTACCGACAAGCTCCTGCATCACCTGATAGAGATCATCTCCGAGCTGTGGTATCCGGCAGCGGTCCGCCTCGGAACGGCTCGATCTGCCATGAGAACGCTGGTCGTAGAACACCTGCCTCAGCTGGCCACGAAAGTGGAGACGCTGGAAGTGCCAGCAGTCCATGTTCAACCCATAGCCGTGGACGTAGAGCAGCGTTACGTCCTCCGCGGCGCCCTCGTCCACCTCGGTATGCAGCACGACGCCGTCCGGCGTGGTGACATCGGGGCCGTCGGACCGCAGCGAGAAGAATTCCTCGAGATCTTCCACAGAGTTACGCACGATCCGCTTCGAGACGATCCGGCGCTCGAGTTCGATGCCCAACGCGATACCGCCGGCGGCGAGCGCGGCGACGCTGGCAACCAGCCCGAGCCCCGAGGCGAGCCGGCTGCGTTTCGGCGCCATCAGCTTGTCTCCCGGCTGGCATGGAGATAGCGCCGCGGCACCCGAATTCCAATCCGGGTCACGATCTCGTAGCCGATGGTGTCGCACCATGATGCCCACTCAGCAGCAGTCGGTTCGCCGTGATCACCAGGGCCGAACACCACGATGTCATCGCCTGGCTGAGCGACCCGGCCGCGGCCCAACTCGACAACGAACTGATCCATGCAGATCCGCCCGCGCACCGGCACCCGGCTCCCCGACCAGCCCACCCAGGCTCGGTTCCCGGCATGGCGAGGTATGCCATCGCCGTATCCGAGCGGCACGAGGCCGACCGTGGTGGGCGTTCGTGTGGTCCAGGTCCATCCGTAGGAGACGCCCGCACCTGCAGGAATCTGCTTCACGTTGACCAGCTGGGCATGCAATCGCATCACTGGTCGCAACGCAACACCGGCAAGCGCCGCGATCCCGGGAGCCGGATCGATGCCATACGCGGCAATACCGACTCGGACCAGATCCAGCCGGGCTTCGGGCACTACGAGCGCCCCGGCCGAGTTGCCAAGGTGCCGCAACGTCGGCTCGAGACCGGTGGCCCTGGCCTGCTCGTACGCCTGCTGGAACGCCTGAATCTGCAGCGGAACAGACGGATGGCCTGGCTCGTCGGCCGCTGCCAGGTGTGACCAAATGCCTACTACCTCGACCGCGCCTGCCTGCTCGGCCTCGGCTGCCACGGCGCAGACGTGCTGCCAGTCGTAACTGGGAGCCCCGTTGCGGGAAAGCCCGGTGTCGATCTTGAGATGCACCCGGGCACGTCGTTCGGCGACCGCCGCGGCAGCGACCAGCCGGCCAAGCTGCTCGACCGACTGCGCGGAGACGTCGACATCGGCGGCCACCAGCGGCGCAAGGTCTTCATCGACGCCGTACAGCCACGCCGAGCGTCGGGCCGCTATCTCCAGCTTCGCGGAGTTGCAAGGCCTCCGCGGGCGTCGCTACGCCAAGCCACTCGGCGCCGGCCGCCCGGGCCTCCCGAGCACATTCGAGCATCCCATGGCCGTAACCATCCGCCTTGACCACAATCATCACCGGGACATCGGCGTGCCGCCGCAGGGCGGCCACATTAGATCGAAAGGCGGCGAGATCGATCTCCGCGCATCGCGGTTGCTGGGTCGATGCCGGCGCCTCGCAGCCGGCAGCCGCACCTGACTGGTCACTGGTTCCTCGCCCGTCGTTCCAGACCGACCCAGTGTCTCGCCGATGGCGCGTGCCAGCTCTTGTGGCGCCAGCACACCAGGATGTGCGGCTGCGGCGACCGCCTGAACCGAGGCCCCGAGCTGACCGGCTCGTTGGGCAGTTCACGCCGGCGGCGAGCAATGCGGCACATACGCCGCCCAGCACGTCGCCCGATCCCGCCTGCGCAGTCCATGCCGGGCCCGGCACCGCTACGAGCACCGGCCTGTCATCAGGTGCCGCGACCAGCTGCGTCGCACCTTTCAGCAGCACAGTCGCTCCTGTTTGCCGGGCGGCGTCAGTGACGGCGCGGACTGGATCTTCCTCGACCCAGCTGCGTTCGCGCCCCAGCAGCCTGGCCAGCTCGCCGGCGTGCGGCGTCAGCAGCCAGCTGGCGGGCGCCGGTTTCGGTAGATAGCCGAGGCCGTCGGCGTCCACGACTGCCGGCAGGCCCTGCTCGGCCGCAGCCGCGAGCACCGTCGCGCCGTCAGCTACGGTCGCCCCAGCCGGAGCCGAAGAGATGGGCCTGAACGCGACCGGGCGAGAACACAACGTTCGGAAGTTGCGCGGAGATCGTGGCTGCCGGCCGCTCGGCACCGAGGAATCGGACATAACCTGCGCCGCCATACACCGCGCCGTAGGTCGACATCACCGCAGCGCCTGGGTACTGATCCGAACCGGTGTCGACGCCGACCGCGCCGCGGGCGTACTTATCGCTGCGCTCGTTGGGATAGGGCCACGCGCGTGCCAGATCGTCCTCGTCCAGGCCCTCCAGGTCAGGAGTTTCCTCGTGATCTGTGCCAAGTCCGATATCGACCACAGTGAGCTCGCCGCAGTACGTCAGCGCCGGTTGCAGTAGGTGGCAAGGTTTCAGCTCACCGAAGGTGACCGTCCGGTCGCGCGATACGGCTGCGTCAGGCACCGCACCGGTGTCGGCGGCAACCCCCGAGGGCAGATCGACCGCGACGACCGGGATCTTCCGGGCCGCGACGGATTGGACGAGATCCGCGACGCGGTCCGGCAATCCCGGTCGGCCGCCAATGCCCAGAATTCCGTCGATAACCAGGTCGAAGGCCCGGTTGTTGATCGAGCCATGCGAGGTCGACGAGTTGTCCGCCAGCCGCAACCAGCGCGGCGTGGCCGGCGGGATGTGGGGTGCCCAGGCATCTCACCGCGGTGACGCGTACGCCGCGGCGGGCGAGCCGTACGCCGGCAAACAAGGCGTCGCCCCCGTTATTGCCCGCGCCGACCATGATCATCACGTGGCGGCCGTACCGGCCGCCGGTCGTCGACTGCAATAGGTCGGAGGCGCTCGGCGGCCACGGCTGCCGCCGCTCGTTGCATCAGCGTGTCCACGCCCTGAGCGGCGATGGCGCGCTCTTCGATGCGGCGGATCTTGTCGACGCGGTAGGCCCGCATGATCATGCTTCGCAGATTACGACGGCCGAGGCGATGCCTGCATCGTGGGACATGCTGAGGTGAATGGTGCCGATGCCGAGCTCGGCGGCGCGAGCGGCGACCGTACCCATGATCTTGAACGACGGCTTGCCATGATCGTCGGTGACCACTTCCGCGTCCAGCCACGACAAGCCGTCCGGCGCGCCCAGCGCCTTGGCCAGGGCTTCCTTCGCGGCAAATCGAGCCGCCTTGGAGGCCATGGGGCGCTCCGCCTCGGCGGGAGTGAAGATCCGCGTCACCAGACCAGGCCGACGCTCGATCGACTCGGCAAAACGATCGACGTCGCAGACGTCGATGCCAACACCGATGATCATGGGTGCTGGTCAGCTGCACTGCGCAGAGTTGTCTTGAGGCGAGATCTGGCGAATCATCGTTCCGCTTTACTCGACGGTGACGGACTTCGCCAGATTGCGTGGCTGATCGACGTCGTGGCCCTTCCGAGTGGCAAGTTCGCAGGCAAATACCTGCAGCGGCACGGTTGCCACCAGCGGCTGCAACAATGCCGAGACCTTCGGCAACCTGATCATGACATCGGCGTACCGGCCCGCCACGTCGTCGCCGTCCTCGGCCAGAACGATGGTCTTGGCACCCCGGGCACGTACCTCTTGAAGGTTGGAGAGCACCTTGTCGTGCAGCACGTCACCGCTTGACGGAACGACCACGAACACGGGTAGACTGGTTTTCGATCAAGGCGATCGGGCCGTGCTTGAGCTCACCGGCCGCGAAGCCTTCGGCATGGATGTAGGCCAGCTCCTTCAGCTTCAACGCGCCTTCGAGTGCGACCGGGTAGCCCACGTGACGGCCGATGAAGAGCACGGATCGGTTCCTGGCGAACTCGGCCGCCAGCTCAATCACCGGGTCCATGTCCTCGAGCACACGTTGGATGGCGCCGGGCATGGCCGCTAATTCGCGCAAGGTCTCGCTGATCTCGTCGCACTGCCTGGCGCCACGCACCTGTGCAAGGTAGAGGCCGAGCAGGTAGCAGGCGACCAGCTGGGTCAGGAATCCCTTGGTGGAGGCCACACCGATCTCCGGCCCGGCGTGGGTGTAGATCACCGCGTCCGACTCGCGCGGAATGGTCGAGCCGTTCGTGTTGCAGATGGCGAGCACCCGCGCCTGCTGTTCCCGCGCGTGTCGGATGGCCATCAAGGTGTCGGCGGTCTCGCCGGACTGGCTGATCGCGACCACGAGGGTGCGCTGGATCGACGATCGGGTCGCGGTAGCGGAACTCGCTGGCGAGTTCGACCTCGCAGGGGATTCGGGTCCAGTGCTCGATCGCGTACTTGGCCACGAGCCCGGCGTAGAACGCCGTGCCGCAGCGCGACAACGATGATCTTGTCGACCTCGCGCAGCTCGTCCTCGGAGATCCGGATCTCGTCCAAGGTGAGCCGGTCATTCGCGTCATGGCGGCCCAGCAGCGTGTCGGCGACCGCGCGCGGCTGCTCGTAGATCTCCTTGCGCATGAACCAGTCGTAGCCACCCTTCTCGGCCGCAGACAGGTCCCAGTCGACGTGGTAGGGACGCACGTCCGGCGGGCTCGCCGTCGAAGGTGGTGACCTCGACGATGTCCGGGGTGATGCGTGACCAGCTGATCCTGGCCGAGCTCAATCGCCTCGCGGGTGTGCTCGATGAACGCCGCCACATCCGATGCGACGAAGTTTTCTCCCTGCCCGACACCGACGACCAGCGGAGAGTTGCGCCGAGCAGCCACCACCGTGTCGGGCTGCTGACTGTCGACCGCTACGAGGGTGAACGCGCCACGCAACCGGCCGGCACACCGCTCGCATGGCCTCCGCGAGAGGCAGCCCGGCTCGCGACCTGCTGGCCGAGCAACTGCGCAACGATCTCGGTGTCGGTCTCGGACTGGCAGCTGATGCCTGCGTCCTGAAGCTCGTCCCGCAGCGTCAGGTAGTTCTCGATAATCCCGTTGTGTACGAGGGCGATCCGCCCATCAGCCGAGGTATGCGGATGGGCGTTGACGTCGTTCGGGCCGCCATGGGTCGCCCATCGGGTGTGCCCGATGCCAAGTCCGCTGCGCGGCAACGGTTCCTCGGCCAGCACCTTCTCGAGGTTGCCGAGCTTGCCGGCTTTCTTCGCGACATGCAGCTTTTCGCCAGCCACGATGGCAACGCCTGCCGAGTCGTAGCCGCGGTATTCCAGACGCCGCAGACCCTCGACCACGACGTCCAGCGCCGCCTGCCCCCGACGTACCCGACGATTCCACACATAGGCGGAACTGTACCTTTCCAGCACGGCGCCGCTGGGCTGTCGCGATACGTTTGCGTGATTGCTCGCTCCGCTCGCGAGGATCGCGCGCCGCAATGTCAGCCGATTCGTGGTCCGACACATTGCCCGGGCACTAGATTTCTGCCTATGCCTGACGATCCGCCAGCTCCGCGGGGCGTACGTGGAGCGCAGTCGGGCAGACTGGGCCGAGCTTGCGGAGTACATGCCAATCCCGCTCGACGAGACGACGCTGGAAAAGGTCCGAGGCCTGGGCGATCCAACCAGCATGCTCGACGTCCGCGAGGTCTACCTGCCCTTGACTCGGCTGCTGAGCCGCTACTTTCTGCACACCAGCGAGCTGCACAAGTCGACGAACGAGTTCCTTCAGCTGTCGGTGGAGCGTACGCCGTTCGTGATCGGGATCGCAGGGTCCGTTGCCGTCGGGAAGTCCACGACGGCTCGCCTGCTCCGCGAGCTGCTGGCCGTCTGGCCCGAACACCCGCGGGTCAGCTGGTTACGACCGACGGATTCCTGCTGCCGAACGCCGAACTGGATCGCCGCGGTTTGCTGCATCGCAAGGGTTTCCTGAGTCCTACGATCGTCGCGCCCTGCTGCGCTTCGTGATCGACGTCAAGTCTGGCCAGGAAGAAGTGATGGCGCCGGTCTACAGCCATCTCGTCTACGACATCGTGCCGGATGCCCAGGTGAGGGTGCAGCGTCCTGACATCTTGATCTTGGAAGGACTGAACGTCCTGCAGCCGTCACGGCCGCGACCTGATGGCACAACGGGGCTCGCTGTCAGTGACTTCTTCGACTTCTCGGTCTACGTCGATGCCGACGCCGACGACGTACGCGACTGGTATGTGAGTCGCTTCCTCTCGCTGCGCGACACGGCATTCCGCGATCCGCGTTCGTACTTCACCCGCTACGCCGAGCTGACCACTGATGAGGCCATTCGCCAGGCCCAGTACCTCTGGGACACCATCAACGGCCCCAACCTGACCGCCAACATCCTGCCGACGAAGGGCCGCGCGACCGTCATCCTCCGCAAGGACCGTGATCATTCAGTCCAGTGGGTACGAATCCGCAAGGTCTGACAGCGGGTTCGGCGATGCGGTCGGTGATCCTGCCTCGGCAGACTATGGGTGTGCCCGACGATGACCCGAAGCTGGCCTACGAGCAGCTGCGCGCAGCAGCATCTGAACGCGGTACGCGCCTCCCTCGAGGACCACGTGGCTCGGCTGGAGTGGCCGCGCGAGCGAATCGAGCGTTATCAAACCGAACGACTCCGATCGTTGCTCGCGTATGCGCGCGAGCGCTCGCCGTTCCACGCCGCCCGGATGGCCCACATCGACCCGGCCACGGCGACCGTCGAAGACCTCGTACGGCTGCCGCCCATGATCGAAGCAGGAGGCCCAGAACGACTGGGACGCGATCGTCACCACGCCCGATATCGACCGCGCCGGCGCCGAGCGGGTGCTGGCCGAGCAGCGCTGGTTCTCCTACACCCCGGCCGGGCTCCAGGTGTTCAGCTCTGGGCGGCTCAAGCGGCGTACGCGGCGTGTATGTGTGGGATTGGGAGCAGTTCGTCACACCTCGCCTGTCTCGCCTGGCGATGGCAGGCGCGTGCCGAGCGCACGTCCGGCTCAGACCTCCGCCCGGCGCGACTAGCCGTGCTCGAGGCCGGCGAGCCGCCACACGCCAGCACGCCGTTGTTCGACGTTGCGACGAGCCCGTTGATGGAGACCGTCGTGATCCCGGCGGCGGCGCCGTTCGACCAGGTGCTGAGAGCGGTGGCGGATGCGCGGCCAACCCATCTCGTGGGCTACGCCTCGGTGATCGGACGTCTCGCCCGCGCCGCGATCGCCGGTGAGCTCAATATCCAACCAGCCCGGGTGAGCACCAACTCCGAGCCGCTCAGCGAGGAGGATCGCGACGCCATCGAGGTCGCCTGGGGCGCGCCTGTGCACAACCTCTGGGGCTCGACAGAGATCGGCGTGCAGGCAGTCGGCTGCGGGCATGGCGACGGCCTTCACATCTGCGAGGACGAGGTGATCCTGGAGCGGGTCGACTCGGACGGACGCCCGGTCGGACTCGATGAGCCGGCCGAGCGCACGCTCGCGACCGGGCTTGCCGGCCGCACCTTCCCGTTCATTCGCTACGACCTCGGCGACGAGGTCACGCTGCTGACCGGACGCTGCGCGTGCGGCAGCTCGATGCTGCGCGTCGCCGATATTGCCGGACGGCGTGACGACGACTTCCGTTACGGCGAACGAATGATCCCCGCGAGCGCATTCCGATACGTATTGGGCACCGACCCGTTGATCTCGGAATACCAGGTGCATCAAACCGCGAGCGGGGCGGACGTGCTCGTGGTCGGGTCGCCCGATGTCACTGCGGTGGCTGCGGCGCTGGCCTCCTCGCTGCGGCCGTACGGGCTCACGAATCCCGAGATCGGCGTCAGCGTTGTTGAGCAGATCCCGCGTCACGCCGCGACGGGCAAGCTCAAGCGGTTCATCGCGCTTGGTGGCTAGCCCTCGAAATCAGGCTCAAACAATCGGACGCCACGGCGACGCAGCAGCCGAGCGTTCAAAGGTACTGAAGGTACGGTCGGCACATGACCACCCAGTACCTCGTGCCCTCGGAGAAGGTCCGTATAGGAGCGGGCACGGCGCTCAAGTTCGGCTTCTTTGCCGCCTTTGGAATCTTCTTGTTCTACCTCATCCTGTCGGTCATCTTGGGCGCGGCGGCGCTCGCGCTGGCCGCCGCCGGCGCGTTCAACATCAATCAGCTTGCTGCCCGGATAGCGAGGCTTCATGAGCTGCGTTCCCCTCTCGGGATTGCAAGCGAGGTGTCAGAGTTCGATCGGCTCATGTTTGCCGTCTTGACGCAGCCAGCGTCAGGGCTCTCAACACGTTGATCGCGCTACCTTGCGGAGATTGCGCTCGATGCTCGCCGCTCAGCAGACCGACGCGCAGCTAGAGGGCCAGCGAAGTCCTCACCACATCCGCGAGACGATGCGCAACCCCGTTCGCCGCCTCGTAGCTCTCGGCCTCCACCATGACCCGCACCAGTGATTCCGTGCCCGAGGCCGCAACAAGACCCGGCCCGACTCCCCGAGCTCGGCTTCGGCCTCGACGACTGCTGCCGAGAGCTCGGGATCGGTCGTAGCGCGGCTCTTGTCGACATCCGGCACGTTGATCAGCACCTGGGGCAACCTCGTCATCACCGAGGCCAACTGAGCGAGTGATTGGCCCGACGTTGCCATCCGGTTCATCAGGTGAAGGGCAGTGAGTACGCCGTCGCCGGTAGTGGCATGCTCCAACATCACGATGTGACCGGACTGCTCACCGCCCAGAATGAAGCCGCCAGCCTTCATAGCCTCCAAGACGTAGCGATCTCCGACCTTGGTCTGTTCGACCGTGATCCCGCGGCTCCGCATCGCATTGATGAGCCCCAGGTTGCTCATCACCGTGGCGACGACCGTGTCGTTCTTCAGCCGACCCTGTTCGCGGAGCGCCAAGGCCAAGATCGCCAGGATCTGATCCCCATCGACAATCCGGCCGAACGTATCGACGGCCAAGCAGCGATCGGCATCTCCATCGAGAGCGATCCCGATGTCCGCATGCCGTTCCAGCACCGCTGCTCGCAGCGAGTCCATATGAGTGGAGCCGGAACTCTCGTTGATGTTGATGCCGTCCGGCTGGGCGTGGATCCGGTGAACCTCAGCCCCTGGCCTCGAAGGCCGCCGGTGCGGCCTGAAATGCGGCACCGTTGGCGCAGTCGACGACGACCCTGATGCCCTCCAGGCTGACCGGTCTTTCGAGGCTCTTGACCAGGTGTGCCACGTAAGTCTCGACGAGTGACTCATCGACGGTGACCCGCCCGACGCCCGCGCCTGTCGGCCGAGGCCACGCCTCAGTCGAGACGGGACTCGATGGCGTCCTCGAGCGCATCATCGAGCTTGCTGCCGCCCGCGCGCGAAGAACTTGATGCCGTTGTCCGGCATCGGATTGTGGCTGGCCGACAACATCACACCGAGATCTGCATCGCAGGCCTCAGTCAGGTACGCGACTCCGGGAGTCGGCAGCACGCCGAGCCTGACGACATTGACGCCGGCACTGGCCAGACCGGCCACCACAGCCGCTTCCAGGAACTCACCGGATGCGCGGGGATCGCGACCGACCAGAGCGAACGGCGGATGCGGTGCCGAACTCTCCACTCTCAGCGAGTACGTGCGCGGCGGCGACGGAAAGGCTCAATGCCAGTTCCGCGGTCAAGTGCCTCGTTGGCCTTGCCGCGTACGCCGTCGGTCCCGAAGAGTCGCGCCCACTGATCTCTACCCGCGCGACTACCTCTTGCTGTACTGGGGGCTTTCCGGGCCTTCTTCAGACCCGCCTTCTTGCGTTCCTTGATCCGCGCATCACGGGTCAGCAAACCTGCCTTCTTGAGTGCGGGTCGGCTCGCTTCGGCGTCGACAGCGTTGAGAGCGCGCGCAACGCCGAGGCGCAAAGCTCCGGCCTGACCGGTCACGCCGCCGCCGTGGATTCGGGCCATGACGTCGTAGAGGCTGATCACCGCAGCCGCAGCGAAGGGCTCAGAAACCAGCTGCTGGTGCAACTTGTTGGGAAGTAGTCGTCGAGGGTGCGACCGTTGATCGTCCACTGGCCGCTGCCGGGGACGAGGCGGACCCGGCCACCGCTTCCTGCGACGACCGGTTGCCGCGGTGGGCGCGACGACGGCCGGGCGCCCTGCAGGTCCGTAGGAAACCTGCGGCGTCGCCTCGAACGGTAGGCGATCTCGCGGTCGTCCTCGACGAACGGGGTGACCTCGTTCCTGGTCGACCGTCTCGGTGGCGGTTTCAGTCACTGCGATGCTTCCTTGCTTTCCTATTAACTAAGCGCCCTATTGCTCAGGGTGCTCGTGGTGGCTACTGGGCGATCTGGCTGATCGTGATACGGCTTCGGCTGCTGAGCGCTGTGCGGGTGCTCGGGACCGGCGTACACCTTGAGCTTCCTGATCAACTTCGCGGCTGAGCTTGTTCTTGGGGAGCATTCCCCAGACGGCCAGCTCGACGGCCTTGCGCGGATCCCGATCGAGCAGTTCGCCATACGGCACGGACTTCAGACCTCCGGGGCGCCCGGAGTGGCGGCGAGCCAGCTTGTCGGTGCGCTTGTTGCCGGTGAGAGCGATCTTGGACGCGTTGACGACGATCAACGAAATCGCCGCCGTCGACATGCGGCGCGTACGTCGGCTTGTGCTTGCCGCGCAGCAGTGTCGCTGCGGTCACCGCAGAGCCTGCCCAGCACAACATCATTGGCATCGATGACGTGCCAAGACCTGGTGATGTCGCCGGGTTTCGGGCCGTAGGTGGACATAATCAGCTTCCATCTTGTGACGCGAGCGAGCTCTTTGTGTGACGAATCATGCTGTGTGACGAATCATGCTGTGTCCATACCGAATTCGGGACCGAATCCGGGCACGCAGAACCTGCACGCATGGACGCAACAGCTGACCAGATTACCTGCGCCGGATACCGCGGGTCAAAGCGGCAGCATCGGGCCCTCGGACGCGTGACATCCCACGCTGCGTGCGGTCAGACTAATCCGGGCCATAGGGATAGCGAGTGAGATGCAATGCTGCGCGGACTCACCACGGTCAGCTTTTGGGCCGATGATGTCTCAGCCGCCCGCGATTGGTACACCGACGTGCTCGGGATCGAGCCCTTATTTCCAACGTCCCGGAGCAGGGGCCGCCCGCCTGCCTACATCGAGTTCCGCGTTGGTGCCGATGAGGACGAAGTTGGGTCTGATTGACCGCCGCTACGCCCCACCCGGCGCCTCGCGGGACCCGGGAGGCGCCATCATTTACTCGGCAGGTCGACGACGTCGCGGCTGCCGTTTCCCAGACTGATCGAGCTGGGGGCCACCGAGATATCAACCAGTCACAGCACAAGGGACGGCCGGCTTCATTACCGCCTCCGTTCGTCGATCCGTTCGGCAACATTCTCGGGCTGATGTACAACCCGCACTTCGTGGCGATGCAGTCGCGCTAACGCTCATCTGTCGCTGCTACCGGTCCGCTCGTAGAGCACCGTTGCTTAGCTTCGACGCCGCGCTGCTTCGAGCGCCGCCTCCTCCAGCCGTTGCCGATAGGTCGCCCACTTCCTCGGGCTGTCTGGTCCGGAGGTTTCCGTCATTGTTGCCGGCCGCGCCGTCGATGAGCTTCTCGCGGATGATGTCGGCATGCGCCGGCATGCCGAGCCATCTCGACACACATGTGCACCATGATCTGGTGAAGGGTCACGCCCTGCCGCTCCGCAGACCACCACGGAACCCTGCCAGGTGAGTCGAGAGTGAGCGCATCGATGGTGGCGTCTGCCTGGGCTGCGGCTTGCCGGTATAGCGAGATGATCTCCTCACGCGACTCGTCCGCAGTCGCCCACATGTCAGCATTCGTTTCAGCGCCATCGTCAAACCATGGCAGCGGAACGTTGGACGGCCGGTCGAACACCTCGCCGAAGTAGCCCAATTCAACGCCTTGCCACGTGCTTCACAAGCCCCAGCAGATTCGTGCCTGTTCCCGTCATCGGCCAGCGCGCGTCACGCTCGCTGACCCCATCGAGCTTTGCCAGCAGGGCATCACGTTGAGCTTTCAGATAGCGATGGATGATGTCCCTTCGGATCCAATGCAACGAACCTAGGTTGAGACGTGTTTACGTTTGCGGTTGATCTTGTCCGAGGATCTCGTCGGCGGGTTTGGTCCAGATGAACGGGTGCTTGACGCTGGTTCCAGCCGTTGATGAAGTGCACGGATCTTGATCATCGAGGTCGCGGACGGAGCGGAAGCTGCCGCGGTGGATGGCTTGGCGTTCGATGATGCCGAACCAGACCTCGACCAGGTTCAGCCATGACCCGGAGGTCGGGGTGAAGTGGACCTGGATCCTGGGGTTGCCGGCGAGCCAGGCTGCGGATCTCGACGCGTTTGTGGGCGGCGTAGTTGTCCATCACCAGGTGCAGCTCGCCGTCGGGGTAGGCTGCGGGCGACGTGCTTGAGGAAGGCCAGGAACTCCTGGTGCCGGTGCCGGTTCTTGCAGAGCCCGGTGACCTTGCCGGTGGCGATCTCCAGCGCGGCGAACAAGGTGGTGGTGCCGTGCCGGACGTAGTCGTGGGTGCGCTGCTCGGCATGACCGGGCTGCATCGGCAGCGTCTTCTCTGGGTCCGGTTCAAGGCCTGGATCTCCGGGACTTCTCGTCCACACACAGCACGACCGCGTTCTCCGGCGGCGCTCAGGTATAGCCCGACGATGTCGGTGACCTTGGCCTCCAGCTCGGGATCGGTGGAGAACTTGAACGTGTCGGCCTTCCACGGCTTCACCCCGTACTCGGTCCACACCGCCGCGACCGTGGCATGGTCGATCCCCAGACGCGGCGCGAGCAGCCGGCGACGACCAGTGCGTCACTCCCAGACTCTGCGGCGGCGGCGTCAACGTGGCCGCGATGATCGCGGCCCGGTCCACCGACCGGGGCCGGCCCGGCGGCCGGTGTCCGACACAGCCCACCCAGCCTCGGACTACGGCGTAGCGGGACCTGCCACAGATTCACCGTCGGACGCGACACCCCGACCCGTTCCGGCAATCAGCTGGTTCGCCACCCCATCCGCGGCCAGCAACACGATCCGGGCCCGCTGCGCCGCAGCCGCTGCCCCCGTCGCCGACCGGGTCAAACGCTCCAGCTCAGTCCTATCTCCGGCTCGCAAAGCCAACGGCTCGGCCGTGATGACGCGCCGGAAGTTGCTTCAGCGCATGGCGCTCCCAGTGGTCCAAATCATATGGTCCCCGACTATTCAGGCCTGGCGCCCGCGCGTAGGTTGTGCGCATGACCGATACGCCCACGGTTGAGTCCTCCAAGCGATTCCCTGAGCATTCGCGACAACCGTACGGGCCGTGAGTACGAGATCGCGATCACTGACGGGACGATCCGCGCCGCCGATCTGCAAGCAGATCGCCGTCGAGGGCGCAGCCGGGGCTGGCGACCTACGACCCAGGGTTCGTCAATACGGCCTCCTGCCGTAGCGCCATCACCTACATCGACGGCGATCACGGCATCCTCGAGTACCGCGGCTACCCCATCGAGCAGCTGGCCGAGCACTCGACGTTCCTCGAGGTCGCCTACCTCCTGCTGCACGGCGAGCTGCCGACCCAGGCTCAGCTCGACGAGTGGGTGCTCAGCATCACCTACCACACGTTCATCCACGAGAACCTCAAGCAATTCATCGAAGGGCTTCCGCTACGACGCGCATCCCATGGGGATGCTGATGGCCACGGTCAGCGCGCTGTCGACGTTCTATCCGGACGGCCAGCAAGATCAGCGATCCCGAGAACCGCATGCTGCAGATCACCCGGCTGATCGCCAAGATGCCAACACTCGGGGCCTTCGCCTACCGGCATCAGCAGGGCAAGCCGTACGTCTACCCGGACAACTCGCTGTCCTACACCGCCAACTTCTTGGCCATGCTGTTCAAGATGAGCGAGCCCGTCTATGCCGCCGACGAGCGGTTGGTGCATGCGCTGGAGGTGCTGTTCATCCTGCACGCCGATCATGAGCAGAACTGCTCCACCAACGCCGTCCGGTCGGTCGGCTCGTCGCAGGTCGATCCCTACTCGGCGGTGGCGGCTGGTGTGGCGGCGCTCTACGGCCCGCTGCACGGTGGCGCCAACGAGGCCGTGCTCGCCATGCTGAAGCGGATCGGCACGACGGACAACATCCCTGACTTCATTGCCGGGGTGAAGGACGGCAAGGAGCGGCTGATGGGCTTCGGGCACCGGGTCTACAAGAACTACGATCCGCGCGCCAAGATCATCAAGAAGGCCTGCGACGACGTCTTCGAGGTGACCGGAGTCAACCCACTGCTCAAGATCGCCCAGGAGCTGGAGAAGATCGCGCTGGAGGACGAGTACTTCGTCAAGCGCAAGCTGTATCCCAACGTCGACTTCTACTCCGGGCTGATCTACGAGGCGCTGCAGTTTCCCGCGGAGATGTTCACCGTGCTTGTTCGCCATCGGCCGTACGCCGGGCTGGCTCGCGCAGTGGTCGGAGCTGGTGCAGGACAAGGAACAGAAGATCGCGCGACCGAAGCAGATCTACACCGGCATCCGGACCCGGGACTTCATCCCGATGAGCGAACGCTGGTTTTTGTGCTCTGCTCGCGCACGCGCGCAGAGGGCTGCCGTTGTCGTCGCTCTTCGTGAAACGCCTATTCCGCATGACACCCACCCTTTCTCACGGGCGTTTCACTCATTTCTCCTCAATCGGCAGCGGCGCCGCTCCGACGCTCGCCGAGCGCGTTACCTCACAAGGCGCCAGCTGCGGACATGCTCCCAACGCATGTCGCGCCACCAGCTGCCCGTCCAGGTGTTGTGAGCGAAGCGATAAAGCATCACCGTGTCGGCAGTGAATGAGGATGGCGGGATAACGCCCAGGCCATTGACGTAGTCCTCGATCTCTTCTCGCAGGTCGGCACGCACCCGCAGATCATGGGAGACCAGCGAAATGTGGGGCAACCAGCGATCTGGCTCGTACAGGTCAGGAGGCAGACGTCCCGCTCGGGCCCAGCAGCGGTCGAACAACCGAATCGACTGCACCGGCAAGATCATTGAGCGGTCGGTTGGGCGCACCGTCGAGCGCCGACACGTCGTAGGCGATCGCAAAATCAGCGAGCCGCCGGATTCCCAGGTTCTGCACGGGAAACGTGCGCCTACGCCGCAACACGAAACCGATCAGCTGGATCAGCTCAGCCAGCGGTACGACCACGGGCAGGCTGCCTGCCAACGTGACGTGCGGGGAAACGCGCCAGCCGAGACCATTCCGTACTGCGCTCGAAGCTGGCCGGTGATCTGCGTCACGGCCGCACACGTCCTGGGGTCCGGCCGCAGAAACACCCCAAAGCGGAACTGGTTCTCCACCAGTGTTCGTCCTCTCTATTCCGCACGACGCGGTCGGCCAGCAAGCGTCCGCATCTCTGCACACCGTAACCAAGCCGACACAGCGCAGCAACGGAACCCGCCGGTGCTTTCAGGGTGGCTGATAGTGGAGGCCTTTCGCGTGATAGGGAGGTGTCTGTTCTTGACTGATCGGCACACGTACAAGGAAGTGATCATGGATTGGACGTTGGAGGTCGTGGTACTCCCGGTAAGTGACATCGACCGCTCGATCGCCTTCTATCGCGACAAGGTTGGATTTGCGCTCGACCATGACACAGTCACGCCGCAGATGCACGTCACGCAGTTGACGCCGCCGGGATCCGGTTGCTCGATCGTCTTCGGCGACGGGCCGGGGATGGATGCCATGGAACCTGGCTCGATGAAGGGTCTGCAGCTGGTCGTTGCCGACGCGTACGCCGCACGCGAGGAGTTGATCAGCCGCGGCGTCGAGGCGAGTGAGATCACCACCTTCAGCGAGCAGGATGGCGGCACCTTCTTCGGTTTCGCTGATCCCGACGGCAATACCTGGGCGGTGCAGCAGCTCAAGGTCCGGGCGGAGAAGCCACTGATCCCGGTGGAGTGGCGCGGCCGGTTCGGCGCCTGAGGACACGTGCCGTCGCGCCACACGGGCTTCGAGGTCCGGCCGGCCACGTTCGCGCGGTTCAACGATGTGGCGACCATGCTCGGACCAAAGAACCCTGATTCCTCGGTTTGCTGGTGCCTGAGCCACCGGCTCGACTCGAAGACCAACCGCGAGCTGGTCGGTCCGGCTCGTGGTGAATACGTGAAGAAGCTCTGCCGCCGCCCGGTCGCGCCGGGTGTCCTGCCTACCAGGGCGTAGAGGTGGTCGGCTGGGCCGCCGTCGCACCGCGATCGGAACTGCCTTTCGCGCGGTCGACCAAGATCCCGCATCATTGATCATCTGGCGGTCTGGTCGGTCTGGTGTATCCGGGTCCGCCCGGGCTATCGCGGCAAAGGGATCTCGCACGCACTGCTGGACGGAGCTGTGGCGTATGCGCGGTCAAAGGGTGCGCCGGCGGTAGAGGGCTACCCGTCGACAATGCAGGCGAGAAGGTGGACCTCACCATGGCTTACGTGGGAACCCGCAAGCTGTTCGAGGACGCCGGCTTCACCAAGGCTGCCGACACCAGCGCGGTCTCCGGCGGGTTCCCCCGTGTGCTGATGCGGTTGGAGCTGCGCTGACCTCGGCGCGGCATCCCGTCACGACATCGGATGGCTCTGCTGCGGCATCACAGCTGGATGGCGATGCAACCACCACTCGACGAAGAGCAGGTTGACCACCCAACTCACCCAGCTGGTCAGCCCGATCGCCTGGTCGAGGGTGGCCGTGTCGACGTCGGCACCTGTGTAGATCCCTGGCACGAAGATCGCGAAGATGATGATCATCCACACTCTGAAGGCAACGATCGAGAAGGCTATGGCGACGCTGCGCAGCATCCATTGCCGGTGATCGTTGAAGCGACGCTGCCGGATGGCGCGGAAGCCGGCAAGAGTCGTACCGAACCACAGCAAGGCCAGCATGGTGTTGGCGACCCGCTGATTGGCGCCATGCAGGCCCATCGGGGAAATGATCATGACGCAAACCGAGGCACTGAGCGCTGTCGCGACGTAGACCCGCCCGCTCCACCGATGAACGGCGGGATGGGAACCGCGCAGCCACGGCCAGACCTGCAGGCAGGCGGCGAGAAGCGCCACCGAACCGAGAAGATATGGGTGACCAGCAGTGGGTAGTAGCTGGCATGCGGCGGCATGGGCTGGATGCGCGCAAGTGCCGGATCCAGCGTCAGGTAGGGCGGCACCGCGTACCCAACGAAGATCACGGTCACGAGCGCCAGTGGTACGACCCACGGCCGACGCAGCAGCGGTGTCCCCAGTCCCGAATGATCATCTGTCTGCGAGATGGTATGGCTGAGCTCGTCGGTCGACATGCCTCCCAGCATGGTGATCACGTCAGGCGCGGCGCACTGATGCCTGCTGCAGATCTACGGTTCGGGATAACCCCAGCAGCGGGTCGGTGCGCGTCCGCGTCGGCGCTGGTCACCGCGATCGCTCGACCCGCGCCTCGTCCCAGACCGGCTGGGCTGACTCGTACACGCTGCCGTCTGCGCCGAAGATCAGAAACCTGTCGAAGCTGCGCGGCGAACCACCGGTCGTGGGTGACCGCGATCACCGTTCCCTCGAAGGCAATCGAGTCCCTGCTCCAGGGCCTCGGCAGACTCAGGTCGAGGTTGTCCGTCGGCTCGTCTAGCAGCAGCAGCGTCGCACCGCTCAGCTCGAGCAGCAGGATCTGCAGACGTGCCTGCTGACCTCCCGACAACGACTCGAACCGCTGTTCGGCGGCCTTGGCGAGCTCGTAACGATCAAGCTTGCGAGACGCCTCCTCGCGGCCCATGCCGGCTCGGTGATCATCACCGCGATGCAAGATCTCCAGCAAGGTGCGACCGAGCAGCTCGGGATGATGATGGGTCTGAGCGAACCAGCCTGGTCGTACTCGGGCACCGAGTTTGGCCTTGCCCGTATGGGGAACCGGGACGATGTCAAGATCGCTGACGGGCTGGTGTTCGCGATCAGGATCGGAGCCGCCGCGGGCCAGCAGGCGGAGGAAGTACGACTTGCCAGAGCCGTTCGATCCCAGCACTGCAACCCGATCGCCGAACCAGATCTCGGCTGTCGAACGGCTTCATGAGCCCGGTCAGCTCGAGATTCTCGATCACGACCGCGCGCTTGCCGGTACGCCCGCCGCTCAGCCGCATCGGATACTCGCTGCTCCAGCGGCACCGCCTGAGGCGGCCCAGCCTCCTCGAACTTGGCCAGCCGGGTCTGAGCAGCCTGATAACGCGAGGCCATATCCGAGTTGTATGCCGCCTTGTTCTTGTACATGCAGCATCAGCTCACGGAGCTTGCGGTGCTGCTCATCCCAACGCCGCCGCAGCTCCTCGAGACGGGCGAACCGCTCCTCGCGCGCAGCCGCGAGCGTCGCGAAGCCAGAACCGTGGATCCAGACTGAGTTACCCGCAGCGCCCAGCTCCAGCACGGCGATCGTCTTGGCGGTCTGGGCCAGCAGCTCGCGGTCGTGGCTCACCAGCAGCACCGACTTCTGCGTGCTCTGCAGCTGATTCTCCAGCCAGCGCTTGGCCGGCACGTCCAAGAAGTTGTCCGGCTCGTCGAGGAGCAGCACCTCATCCGGACCACGAAGCAGGACCTCCAGGGCAAGCCGCTTTTGCTCGCCTCCAGACAACGTGCTGATCTCGCGCCACTTGGCCCGGTCGTAGCTGACGCCGAGTGCTTCGGTGCAGCAGGCATCAAAGATCACCTCGGCGGCGTACCCGCCCGCGTCGGCGTAGTCGGCCAGCGCTTGGGCGTAGCGCAGCTGGGTCTGTTCGCGGTCGTCCTCCATCAACTGCAGCTCCAGCCGGTCCAGCTCGGCAGCCGCGCGGCGCAATGCAGGCGGCGACAGCGAGAAGAGCAGATCGCGTACCGTCGTCGATCCAAAGGATCGCTCAGGATGCTGCGGGTCACGGACGACCCCGATGAACTGACGCATCACACCCAAGCCGCCACTCCGGGAGACCGACCCGGTGGTTGGCGTCAGATCGCCGGCAATGATCTTCAGCAGGGTGGTCTTGCCCGCGCCGTTCGGGCCCGACCAGTGCAACCATGGAACCTTCACCGACCCGAAAGGACACGTCGTCGAGCAGCACGCGGCCGTCAGGCAGGTGATAGCCGACTCCGGCAAGATCGACGTGTCCCATGGTCGGCCATGCTAGGCGCGACCCCATCGCGAAGCGATTGCATATTTCCGGCGCGTGCTTCGCGGACCGCCAATCGAAGGGTCCCGACGAGCCTGTCCGAAACCCACGTTTACGCATCTTGCTTACGCTCCGCACAGGTTGCAACGATGTGCACACCGTCAGGAAGCTAGGTGAACGTAGCTTGCGGTCGCGGACTCAGTGAGGCAGCCCGCAGGCACGAGGTCAGGCGGCAAGCAGCATGGCCAGCGCTGCGGTGTCGGCATTGCCCTGCGGGTCGATGCCCACCTTGCTGATCAGCTGCGTCACTGTGCCGTCGACATCCGCCTCCACCCAGGCGGCGCGATGATCCAGGCCGAGGTACGGCAGGCCTGGCAGGAAGACACAGCCCGATGCCACCTTGTATTCGGGAACACTCGCGAGCGTGCTGGACGGCGGGTGCAGCACGATCAGCCCCGGCGGCTGTTGCCCCGCGAAATGGCCGGGGCGAAGCGGATGCTCACCCAGCAGCTGTCCCTCAGCGACCACGCAGCCCAACCGCTCCCGGGTGCGGCTGCTTCGGGCAGCTCCTCGCGTACGCCGAAGACGGTGCTGTTCGGTAGCAACCCCGGGACAGCAGCCATCTGCACGGCGAGCACCAGGAACTTGGCCCACTCGACGGTGTCGTTTGGCCAGCGCCCCAGCAGCAGGAAGCCATACAGCGATCCATCGGCCTGCAGCGGTGCCACCTCGATCGACGATGGCCGAAAGCCATCCATGATGACCTCCCAACTCACTGCTCAGATGCAGCACCTCAGGTGGTACGTCGTTGATCACCAGTCGCACTTGGGTCAATCGTCCTCACGCAGCAGTTAGCAGACAAGGGGGTAGGAGTGCCAAAGCTACCGTGACGTCGAGCTAATGGTATCACTTCGTGATAGGCCGATTGGTATCACTTCGTGATCGGGGCGGCTTCTGCCAGCGGGAGCCGGAGCTCCGCACGGGTGTGCCACGGCGGCTCGGCAACGGTGAGCGCGACCGCACCGCCCGCGCGAGTGACGAGCTCGCGGACGATGGCCAGGCCGAGTCCGGCGCCGCCCGAGCTGCGCCGACGCGCATCATCGAGCCGGGTGAAGCGCTTCGAAGACCCGCTCCCGGTCTGCCGGCGGGATGCCTGGACCGTCGTCGCTGACGCTGATCACGGCTTGATCATGATCAACGCAGGCCGCTATCTCCACCCGGGTATGCGCGTGACGCACGGCGTTGTCGACCAGGTTCCCGACCGCGCGACGCAGCTCCTCGGCATCGACCATGATCATGACAGGCTCGCTCGCCACCAGACGTCACCGGGACTCGCGCATCGGCGTACGCCATGGCCACTTCGGCAACAAGATCGCGAGCATCGACAGAGTTCAGCTGTGCCGGTGGCCTGCTGTGGGCGTCGGCTCGGGCGAGCAGCAACAGGTCCTCGACCAGTCCTGACAGCCGCTTGACATCGACTATGAGATCAGCAGGTAGCGTTCCGCCCTCACCGAGTCGCTGAGCAACCTCCAGCTGCGTCTGGATGCTGGCCAGCGGGCTGCGCAACTCGTGAGCTGCGTCCGCGACGAACGAGCGTTGCCGCTCATGGGCTTCGGCCAGCCGGTCAAGCATTTCGTTGAGGGTGACAGCGAGAGCACGGATCTCGTCCGCCGCCGCCGGGACCGGCAGCCGCTCCCGTCCGGCCGGCCCACTGATCCGGCGCGTTCTGCTGATCTGCTCCGCGCCTGCGCGAAGTTGTTCCACCGGCCGTAGCGTCCACCCGATCACTCGCCAGGCAATGACGGCCAGAGCTCCGAGCAGCAGAGGAAAGGTGATGAGCAGGGCGTTCCTGAGGGCCGTACGCGTTGCGAGCACATCGCCGACCGGAAGTCCGACGATGACGCTGACCTGCGCTGTCGGCGGTCCCGCTGGGATGGCTCGAACCCGCAACGGCCCGACGATGCCGACGCCGAACGCCCTCCAGCACGACTGCCTCTCCGCTGAGAGCCCTCGCCAGCTCGCTCGGCCGCAACAGCGGGGTCAATCGGTCCGCCGTCACCGAGCCGCCAATCACCCGCTGCTGGCCATCCACCACCTGGACGACCTGAGCACCTGATACTGGGATGGGGCTGGGCAGCCGGCCCTCGTTGGCCATTGCTGCGACCTCCTGAGCGCTCGCGAGCGCCTCGCTGTCCAGGGTGCGATTCACCGAATAGGTCAGCGCAGCGAAGAACGCCAGGCCGCCCATGATCAGCGCCGTACCGACTCCGGCGAGTCCAATGATCATGAGCCGCGCCCGCAGGCTCAAGCGTCCAGAATCGCTTCACGTGAAGGGGTCTCCGCGGCTACGACGCCAGCCGGTAGCCGACACCGCGTACGGTGATCAACCGATCGCTTCCGATCTTGCGCCGCAGGTAGCCGACATAGACCTCGACGGCGTTAGGGCCTACGTCGGCGGCGCTGTCCCAGACGTGGTCCAGCAGCTCAGCCTTGCCGATCCGCCCGCCCGGCGTTACGGATCAGGTATTCCAACAGCGCAAACTCGCGGGGGTCAGGTCCGCCGACACTCCGTTGACCCAGACCTCACGGCTCGCCGGATCCAGCTTCAGATCTCCGCGCTGATGACGACCGGCCGAGCTCGGGCGCCCCGCCGCAGCAGTGCCCTGATCCGCGCCAGCAACACGACGAAGGAGAAGGGCTTGGTCAGATAGTCATCAGCGCCGTCGTCCAGAGCGTCGGCCTGGTCGTATTCGCCGTCCTTTGCCGACAGCATCAGCACCGGAACCCAGTTGTCATCGAGCGCGTAGCCGGCGTACCACTTCATAGCCCGACAAGCCCGGGCAGCATCACGTCGAGCACCACGGCGTCGAAGTCGCCGTGCTGCGCCAACTGGAGGCCCGATGTCCCATCCGTGGCGCTCTCGACGACGAATCCCTCGGCTGCGAGCCCGCGACGCAGAGCGGCAACCATCCGCTCCTCGTCGTCGACCAGCAGTACTCGCACACGCTAAGTATCAGCTGGGAGCGTCGGATCGCGCGCCGCCGTGCTGCGGAGAAGCGAGCCGACATGCTTTTCGTCGGCGAGTGACGACAAAGTAGGCGGCTTCCCGGCGCGACCGGCGGCGGATCGGCGTCGGCTCAGCATCGGCGAGCGAAGCGAGCGCCAGCGAGCGGAGCAATCAAACACAGCGTTCTCACAGTGAGTCGAGGCAACAATGGGCACATGCGGATCTTCGACTCCAAACCAGCGCTGCGCCTGATTGCGCCGCTGGCCTTCGTACTCGTCGCGGCGGGCACCAGCCTGATCGCCGCCACCGCGAGTGCCGATAACAAGCTGCCGGCCAGAACACCGCAGGAACTGCTCGTCGACCTCCAGCAGGCGAAAACCGACGGCCTCTCCGGCACCATCGTGGAACGCGCCGATCTCGGTATTCCAGCCATTCCCGGCGCGAACGGGCAAGACGACCCAGAACTCACATCCCTGGTTTCGGGCACCCATACGCTGCGGGTGCGGTATTCGGCGCCGGACAAGGCACGGTTGGCGGTGCTTGGCACCTACAGCGAGTACGACATCATCAGGAACGGCAAAGACGTCTGGACCTGGGACAGCAAGGACAACGCTGCGACCCATCGCACCCTGACGGCAGAGCAGGCGGCGGAGCCTGGCCCGACACCGTCCGGTACGCCCAGAACACCAGAGGAAGCGGCCAACAGGGTGCTCAAGGCGCTCGAGCCGACCACGAACGGTAACCAGCGACAGTTCGGTCGATGTTGCGGGCCGTCCGGCGTACGAGCTGGTACTGGATCCCAACGACTCCGAACACCTTGATCAGCCAGGTGCGGATCGCGATCGACGGTGAGACCAAGCTGCCGCTCCGGGTGCAGGTGGTCGGGTCCGGACAACAAGATCGTGTTCGAGGTCGCTTACACCTCGGTGGATTTCACCCGGCCTGATGACGCCGAGTTCGTCTTCAACCCGCCGCCGGGCGCGAAGGTGACCGAGATCAAGCCCAGTGATCAAAAGACGCCGAGCGCGCAGGATCGCCAGAAGCGCGGAAGAGGCTAGGAAGGCGACGAAGGTCGTCGGCACCGGTTGGACCGCGGTGACCGTACGCAAGGTCGGCACCCTGTCGAACAGCCAAGCTGATCAGCAGCTCAAGGCGTTCGTGAACAAGCTCCAGCCGGTCCACGGCTCGTGGGGTTCTGGTCGGCTGCTCGCTGGTACGGCCTTCTCCGCGCGGTGTGGACCGACGACGGTCGGCTCGCCATCGGTGCCGTGCGCCCAGACGTGATCTATCAGGCGCTCAACAAGTGAGTTCGGCCCCAGCCGACTCTGTGCCCGTTGTCACCAGCGGGCTCACCAAGCGGTTTCGACGCCAGATTGCTGTCGATCGCATCGACCTGGAGGTTCCAGGCGGTGCGGTCTACGGCTTCCTGGGCCCGAACGGCTCCGGCAAGACCACCACAATCCGCATGCTCTTGGGCTTGATCTCTCCGACGGCGGGTGAGATCTCGTTGCTGGGCTCCACGATGCCTGCCGGTGCCCGTCGGCGTGCTGCGGAGGGTCGGCTCGCTGGTGGAGGGACCGGCGTTCCATCCCTATCTGTCCGGCCGCGCCAACCTGGCCAGGCTCGATGCGGCTGATCGCTACAGCGATCCACGCACGTCTCGCAGGGCGGATCGACGCCGCACTCGATCGGGTCGGCTTGCTCGCGGCAGCGGAGAAGCGCTATCGGGCGTACTCGCTCGGCATGCGCCAGCGGTTGGCGATCGCGAACTCGCTGCTGATGCCGCGTGACCTGCTGGTGCTGGACGAGCCCACCAACGGGCTCGATCCGCAGGGCACACGCGAGGTCAGGCACCTGATCAGCGATCTGGCAGCTGACGGCGCCACGGTGCTCGTCTCGAGTCACCTGCTCGCCGAAGTGGAGCAGATCTGCAGCCATGTCGGGGTGATGTACGAGGGCCGGCTGGTGGCGCAGGGACCGCTGAGCGAACTGCGGCGCCGGTACGGTGCAGACCGTACGTGTCGACACCGATCGGACCGAAGACGCTGCGCGAGTCCTGAACGAGCTGGGTTTGAGCGAGATCGTGACCGCGCCTGGTTGCGTTACGGCGACGTTGGGCGACGTGGCTGTCGAGAAGATCGTGCCGAACCTGGTGAATGCTTGCGTGCCGGTGCTCGGCTTCGCCGTGCTACGGCCAAGCCTCGAGGACGTCTTCGTGTCTCTGACCGGAGAGGGATTCGATGTCAGCGGCTGAGCTTGCGTTGATCGGCAGCCCGCCACGCGCTCGGCGTCTCGACCCGATTCCTCCGATCCGAACTCAAGATCATCTTCGGTCGTCGGCGCAACATCGCCGGGATGGCGGTGCTCGCGGCAGTTCCGGTGATCTTGGCCATCGCGGTACGCGTGTCCTCACCAGGTCAGGGCGGCGGTCCGGACTTCATCAGCGCGATTGCCGGCAACGGGCTGTTCGTCGCATTTGCGGCGCTGGCCCTGGAGCTGCCGCTGTTCTTGCCCCTGGCGGTGAGCGCCATCTCCGGCGACTCGGTCGCCGGCGAGGCCAACCTCGGCACGCTGCGTTACCTGTTGGCGATCCCGGCCGGTCGTACCCGGCTGCTGGTGATCAAGTACGCCGCAATCGTGATCTTCGCCGTCGCTGCGACATTTCTGGTGGCGCTGGTTGGGGCGATCATGGGACTGGCGCTCTTCGGCGGCGGCGATATGACGTCTGCTGTCCGGCACCCAGACGTCGCTGGCCGACAGCGTGTGGCGGCTGATCTTGAGCTCGCTGCTATCTGGCGGCTCAGTTCTCGGCGCTTGGTGCGATCGGGCTGTTCATCTCGACCTTGACCGAGCAGCCGATCGGCGCCACCATCGCGGTCGTACTGGTCGAATGTGCTGATGTTCATCCTGGATTCGATCTCACAGCTGGACTGGCTGCATCCCTGGCTGCTGACGCATTGGTGGACCGCGTTCGGTGATCTGCTGCGGGATCCCATCGCGACAGAATCGATCCAGCGGGGATTGATCACCGCCTTGGCCTACGCGGGCGTCTTCTGGCTTGCTGCGTGGGCGAGATTGTCGACCAAGGACGTCACGAGCTAGCCGCTATATTGGCCAAGATCATGACTGAGTCAGCTGTGGAGCGTACTGAGCTGCGCGTACGCCGGGAGGTTGTCTCGTTCGTACGCCGTAGCAACCGGATGCGCCCCAACCAGCGTCGCGCGTGGGAGGTTCATCGCGACCGCTTCGTTCTCCGCGTACCGCGCGAGGACACCGCCACCTCTATCCACCCGGCCGCCTCGCTGAATCTGGTGGAGGCGTTCGGGCGGACCGCCGAGCTGATCGTCGAGATCGGGCCCGGCACAGGCGAGTCGCTGATCCCGATGGCAGAGGCTCGGCCGGAGGCCAACCTGCTGGGCTTCGAGGTCTACCGGCCGGCCATTGCGCGGATGCTGGGCCACCTCGCCGCGCAAGGGACTCGACAACGTCCGGATCGTCGAGGCGGACGCGGTCGCTGGCCTGCAGCGCCTCCTGCCACCTCGATCGATCGATGACACTCTGGATGTTCTTTCCAGATCCGTGGCCGAAGCCGCGACACCACAAGCGCCGGCTGTTGACGCCGGCGTTCGCCACCCTGGCCGCGTCACGGCTGAAGCCGGGCGCAATCTGGCGACTCGCGACCGACTGCGCTGACTACGCGGACTTGATGCGCAAGATCCTCGACGAGCGATCCGCGCCTTCGCCAACGAGGATCCCACCGGCTGGGCGTCCGCGGTGGGAGGCCAGGCCGATCACCCAGTTCGAGCAGCGAGGGCTGGATGCGGGCCGGCCGATCTTCGACCTTGCCTATCGCCGTGTCGACTGAACCTGCCGAACGGCCCAAGGTTCGTTGGCGGCTCGATATCGCCTACGACGGAACCAACTTCTCCGGGTGGGCCGCTCAGGCGGGTCTGCGTACCGTGCAGGGCGAGTTGGAGACCTGGATCGCCCGGGTGCTGCGGATGGACGAGCAGCCGCGACTGGTTTGCGCCGGCCGGACGGATGCCGGTGTGCATGCGCGAGGGCAAGTCGCCCACCTCGATCTGGACGCAACGGTGATCACCGACGGCGGCGGCGCGCTGACTCGACGACTCAACAGGGTGCTTGGGCGGGGATTGCGTGGTGCGACGGATCTCCGCTGCACCGCCCGGATTCGATGCACGCTTCGGGGCGATCTGGCGACGCTACGTCTACCGATTGAGCGATGCGAGCGTTCCGCCGGACCCGCTGTACCGCAATCAGATCGCGCAGCTGAACGCAGAAGTCGATCTTGTTCGGCTGAATGAGGAGGCAGCTGACTCTGCTTGGACTGAGGGACTTCGGGGCCTTCTGCCGGCAGCGGCAGGGGGCCACGCACGATCCGGACCCTGCTCGAGTTGGCAGGTCGGCGTATCGCCTCCGGGCCGATGGCAGGTGTGATCGAGTGCACCGTGCGCGCGGATGCCTTCTGTCACTCGATGGTCCGCTCACTCGTCGGGGCGCTGGTCGCGGTCGCCACGGGACAACGTGATCACGAGTGGCTGGTCGTCGTCACGCGAGCGGGCGCGTGCGCGATCCCACGATCACCGTCGATGCCAGCGGCCGGGCTGACCCTGGAGGAGGTCGGCTACCCGGCTGATCATGAGCTGGCGGCACGCGCTACTAGAGGCGCGCGCAGTCCGGAGTTGAGCCGATCATGACGCGGCAGGAGCCCTCGCAGTACTTCAGCGAGCAGCCCAGCGGTACGAGAGGTGCGGCGTACGATCACGACGCGCATCTGGGGACGGGAGCTGAAGTTGATCACCGCCAGCGGAGTGTTCGCCGCCGATGGCCTGGATCGCGGGACTGCTGTGCTGCTGCGCGCTTCGCCAGTGCCGGTCAGGAAGCCTCGGATCCTCGATCTCGGCTGCGGGTACGGGCCGATTGCGCTGCGCCCTTGCCCTGCACTGCCCGGGAGCGCTCATCGACGCGGTGGATGTCAACGAGCGGGCGCTCTCCCTTTGCCGAGACAACGCCGTAGCGCTGGGCGTGGCGCATCGGGTGCGGGTGCTGCGACCTGAAGAGGTTGAACCAGAGACGCGCTACGACGAGATCTGGTCCAACCCCCGATCCGCATCGGCAAGCAGAGCCCTGCACGAGCTGCTGCTCAGGCCTGGCTGGTCCGGCTGGCACCCGATGGCGTAGCACGCCTGGTGGTCGGGAAGAATCTCGGCGCCGACACACTGCAGCGCTGGCTCATCGAGCAGGGCTACACCTGCGAGCGCGCCGCCTCAGCCAAAGGCTTCCGAGTGCTCGTAATCGGCGCTCAGAGGAACCGCCCTCCTCCGCCGACGCTCCACCTTCCGTGCCGACGCCCCGCTACCTCGGGTGACGCCCCACCTTCTTGCTGACGCCCCTCGCACATAGGTGGGCGCAAAGGCATGACGGCGGGTCGTGAAGCAAGAGGGGGCGCATATCTTGCGCGAAGCCCACGGAAAGCCACAGCTTATCAGCGTTTGTCTCGGAGGCACCGGCTCCCCGAAGATGAAATTCCGGCCAAGCCAAGTTGTTGCCCGGTGCCCTGCATTTGAGGCAGATGTGGTGAGCGTAAGTGCTCACCCACCCTTTTCTCCTCGGTTGGTTCTTGCACCTCGAGCACTTCACCCAAGGGTTGAGCTTCAGCGACAGCACCATAGAGCGCGATCGGGAGGATCACAAAGATCAGCAAAGGCCGTAACTCCGTTCACCGTGCCACCCCCTATTCCTGAACGAGGCTCTAATGGTGCCGCAAAATGCGGTGTCACCGGTAGGCCCTGCCGAACACAATGATCACAGCGGGGTACATCGCGGTGCCGGTATGGCCGCGTCAGCTCTCTCAGTGCGGCTCGCAGACCCTCTCGAACGCCCCGCTCCAGCCTCTGCCGCGGCTCCTCCGGGTGGTAGAGGTCTTGCCAGATCCAGCGGACGACCTGCCAGCCGAGGTCGCGTAGTGCATCCTCTCGATGCTTCTCCGCAAAGACAGCATCGGTTGCCGTCTGCCCAGGCTTGAGCAGCCGCGAAACAGTCAGGCGGCCTCTCGGAGATGGCGAGCATCACCTCGGGCCAGCGACGATCGAGGATGCGGCCGCCCTGGGTCGTGCATACGCGAGCACGATGAATCCACAGACGAGCCCGACCGGCAGCGTCAGATAACCGACCCAGGGCGTGAAGAAGGACCAGATCACCAGAGCGATCGTTGGCAGCGCCAAGATCAACGGTGCCGAGCATGGTCACGGTGAAAGACAGCAGCGAGGGAAGGCCACCGGCCTTGCCGCTGGGTGAACGGGTTGGCTCCCGGTGGCGGCGCCGGCCACTGCCAGAGCGAGCCCACCAGTGATCCGACGCCCAGAGCCGTGAGCATCAGGGCGAACGCCAACCCGACTGCCGGTACGAGCAGGTGCCATCCGCGTGTGGTGATCATGGCGATGCCGAGCAAGATCACCGTCAGCGGAAGATAGACGGTAAGGGCTGACATGACGCGTCCAATGCGATCCTCAGCGCCGTGAATGCCGGAGGAGATATGAAGCCAAAGCGCGGTCCCGTCGTACGACAGGTCCTGCGCGACGCTGAATCCGACCAGCAGGCCAAGCAGGCTAGGGGCAAACACCGCGATGAGCGGCGCTGCCTTGCGGATTGATCATCTGGGTGACGATCAGCACGATCGGGCCGATCAGGAATCCGGCAATTCCCGCAAGGTAGCGGGGATCGCGTCGCCAGTAGCGCAGGGTGCGACCTGCGACTCCGCCCGCCGGCGTCGCCGGGTAGAGGCGCTCGACGGCGGCCGAGTCACGCACCTTGCCAGCGGTGCCACCGCCGTCCATGGGTGAGACCAGGCCCACGCCGAGGAAGTGCCGCCAGGCCATCCAGAGCAGCCCGACCAAGCCCGACGGCCAGCAGCAGGTGAATGCCCGCCGCCGCCCAGGCACCGCGTGAGACGTCGGCCGGAATCGCCCACGCCCATCCGAAGGGTGACCAGCCAGCCACGGTCGCAAGCTCGGCCAAGCTATCCCGCAGCTCGCTGACCTCGGTGCTCACGATCGTGCTGATCAGGTTTCCCGCAATGGCCATCGCGACGCCGACAGAGCAATCGCAACGAACGCAAGATCACGAAATCTGCGGGAGGCGAGAAAGGAAGCGAAGGCGGCTGTCGCCGCCCGGGACAGCAAGAAGCAGGTCACGCACGCCGAGCGGTACGGCGATCAGCGCTGCCAGTCGTCAGGGGCACGGTGCGTGCCCACGTGATCAACAGACCCAGCCGCGACCAGGACTGTTGCCACCCCAGGTGCACTGATCAGGCCCGCAAGCAGACAGGCCCGGCAGCAGCTCCGAGGCGCGAACGGGCAACAGCGCGAACTTTCCCGGATCGATCGTCTCGTCGACCCCGAAGACCAACATCGACATCAGCAGCCAGCCGACCGTGAGGCCGGCGTACGCGATCAACTGTGACGTCGGCGGTCAACGCGAGCGAGGTGTAACGCAGGCCGACCATGGCAGCCAATACGGCGATCACGATGCCCAGCGCGTAGACCGAGCGCGATGATCAGCCCGACGGTACGCCAGATGCTGCGTCGCAAGCTGTTCTTCAGCAGCGTCAGCTTCAAGCCGGACGAGGAGCGCAACCACGCCAAGGACTCCTCTCCCGCCGCCGTAAAGCCGACCAGATCCAGGAACCGCTGTTGCAAGCTCGAGCCCGCCCGAACCTCGTCCAGCGTGCCCGCCGCAAGCACCCTGCCCTGAGCGACCACCGCCAGCTCGTCGCAGAGGCTTTCGACCAGCTCCATGACATGGCTCGACATGACCACCGGTTCCGCCTGCATCTGCGTAGTTGCGCAGGATCGAGCGAATCACCTCACCAGACACCGGATCGACCGCCTCGAACGGCTCGTCCAAGATCAACAGCCGCGGAGCGTGGATCAGCGCACACGCGAGCCCGATCTTCTTGGTCATGCCGGCCGAGTACTCCACAACGAGGGTGTGCCGATCGTCGGCAAGTGCGAGCGCATCGAGCAGCTCCGCAGAGCGGCTGGCGATCTCAGCCGGAGGCAGTCTGCCGCAGAAGTCCGACATAGTGCAGCAACTCCGAGCCACTGAGCCGGTCGAACAGCCGCAATCCGTCGGGCAGCACACCCATCGAGCGCCTTCGCTCCGGCCGGATCAGCCCAGACATCATGATCAAGGACGCGCGCGGTGCCGGCGTCCGGCCGGAGCAGACCAGTCGCCATCGACAACGTGGTGGTCTTGCCGGCACCATTCGGTCCGACCAATCCGAACATGCAGCCGCGGCGCACCTCGAGATCGAGATGATCAACGGCCCGCTTTGAGTCCGAACGACTTGCAGAGTCCGACGAGAGAAGCGCAGCAGTCACGCTGTCGCTCGCCCGTCGAGCCGCCCAGCATGGCGCACGGTTAGGCCATTCAAGGTCGTCGCGGACCTCAGGCTCTTTGCCGAGTGGTTCCGCGGATGCCGCACGGAACTCAGTCAAACACAGCTCGAGAATGGCTGGCAGCACGATGTTCGAGTAGCCAGCACGTGGGTAGCTATCGCAATGGCTCCGGTCTCAAGGGGGCTGTGCCCAAGCTCGACCATCGCTGGTCGTAGCATGAGCGTCAGTTTGACTCCTGATCCGCATCACGATCCGAGAGGACACGCAATGGCTGCCTACGAACTCCCTGATCTTCCTTACGACTACGGCGCATTGGCACCCCACATCTCCGGCGAGATCATGGAATTGCACCACTCCAAGCACCACGCGGCGTACGTGAAGGGGTCAACACCGCGCTTGGAGACAGCTCGCCGAGGCGCGAGATGGAGATTCGTTCGGCAACATCAACAAGCTCGAGAAGGATCTCGCCTTCCATCTCGGCGGGCACATCAACCACTCGGTGTTCTGGCCGAACATGTCCCCGAAGGCGGCGACAGGCCGGATGGCGCCCTCGGCAGCGGCGATCGACGAATACTTCGGCAGCTTCGACAAGTTCCGTGCCCAGTTCTCGGCGAACGCCACACGCCATCCAGGGCTCGGGCTGGTCGATGCTGGTTTGACGACGCTCTCGGCGGCCGGCTCAACATCGTGCAGCTTTTCGATCAGCAGGGCAATCTCCCGCTGGCACAGATCCCGATCTTGCTGCTGGACATGTGGGAGCACGCGTTCTACTTGCAGTACCAGCAACGTCAAGGCCGACTACGCCACCGCATGGTGGAACGTCGCCAACTGGGCGGATGCTCAAGCTCGATTCGCCGCAGCAACTGCCCAGACCGCAGGGCTGATCGCGCCTCAGTGATCAACTCTCTGATCGCGAGTTGATCATTTGTGCTGGCCAGCAGGGTGATCAACTTCTGTGGCGGCTACGGCGCCAACCGGGTGCGGGTCCAATCCAATCCAGCTCGCCGGTAGAGCAGCCTGTCGTGCATCCGGCTCGGCTGGCCCTGCCAGAACTCGATCATGGTCGGGACGACGCGGTAGCCGCCCCAATCCTCAGGACACGGCACGACGGCTCCTCGGAACCGGCGCTCCGCCGCCGCGTATGCGTGGGTCAGCTCATCGAGTGACGCAACGGTCGAGGACTGCTCAGAGGCCCATGCGCCCAGCTGCGAGTCACGAGGCCTGGTCGCGAAATAGGCCTCCGACTCCGCCCGCGGCACGAGTTCGGCAGCTCCCTCCGCCCGCACCTGGCGGTGCAGCGGATACCAGCCGAAGAGCAGCGCGACGCGGCGGTTGCGGCTTAGCTCGCTGCCCTTTCGCGAGTTGTAGTTGGTGAAGAACGTGAAGCCTTCGTTGGAGACGTTCTTGAGCAGCACCGTGCGAGCCGACGGCTGCTCGTCGACGCAGGTGGCAACGACCATGGCCGTCGGCTCCGGCAGCACGACCGCGTTCCTTGGCCACGAATGCGTCGGCCAACCAGACGTCGAACAGCGCAAAGGGATCGGACGGTGCGTTGGACTCCAGCAGGTGGTCGCCGGTGTAGTCCAGGCGCTCGCCGTACAGATCGGGCATGCAAGCCAGTTTTGCACCAGGCCACCCGTCGAGTTGCCAAGATTCCCACGCTGCCTGGGAAGTCCGCGCAGCAGGGCATGCACGCCGTGAACAGCGTCAACAACCCACCAGCGTGGGAGTCTTGACAGAGCGGCGTGGTGTTGACCGGGAGTCGGGGCGGATGTCGACCAGGTGTCGGCTGGAGTCAGGGCTTGCGGACAAGGCCGACAACAGTCCCGGCGACCAGAGCGACGAAGCCAGCCAACCCGAGCGCCAGTAGCGTGCCTTTCTGGTTTTGGATGCCATCGGTCTGATCCTCGGGGACGTCGGTCTCGGCTACCTGGATCGTCGCTGGGCGTGGGTGTCGGGGTTGCCTCACTCGGGCACCGGCACGGAGTAGACCCTGGACTTCTTGCCCTCGCTGCCAACGAGCAACGACTGCTCATCAAGGCTCATCGTCAACGACTCTGCCTGCGGCTGATGCGGGATCGGGGCGCTAGCCAGGACCTTGTAACTGCTTTGCATCGATGCACCTCGCACTGAGGTGTAGGTGAGCAAGGCGATCCTGTCTCGCCGCCGGGCAGGAAGGTGCCGTCGGTGACATCCGGCCGGCGCTGAACCGACCTTCTTGAGCTCATTGACACCCTGGCGGTCCGGCTGGCGTGGAGCCGCGTAGACGGCAGCGTCTTTCGTCTTTCGTCACGATGAACAGCCGCCCGGAGTCATTGACGAGCAGCGTTTCGGCGTTGTGCGGTCCATCCGGATAGCGGAAGTCGTACGCGTGATAGCTCACGGTCAGACCGTTGGCCCGTGGGTTCGCGAAAAGTAGAAGACGCGAACGGAGCTGCGCTCGCCCATTGTTGTCTCCGATGTCGGCGACATACAGCCGATCCTCGTGCACCGCTATCGGCCTCGACATCGACGGGTTGGGCGCGGAAGTTGAGCGGTTCCCTGGACCTTTCCGTCCAGGCCCGATGCCGTACGCCACTCCGCGGTCGCCCGAATCGTTGATGGTCCAATAGAGGTTGCCGGCTGGATCAACAGCGAGACCAGACGATTCTGTGATTCGCGCGTCCTTGATCCTGAAGGCGAGCGGTGTCCTCCGCTAGCGGCGGTCGTCGGGAGTGATCGCGATGAGCATCAGCACAGCCAGCAGAAGCAGACCTGACGCGGCTTGACGCGCGGATCAGTGCCATCCTGCTCGATCCCTTCAGCGACTTTCTTGCGCTATAGGGAGCGTACGCGCCGACGAGCCGTCACCGTAGCCAGTTCCAGGCGGCAGTCACGACGACTATCAAGACGAGGCCGCCGAGTACGCCGGAGACGATGAGCCGACGTACCCGTGGGTTCATGGCCCCAGAATAGGTAGACGGCACTGAGCCATCGACAAGCGCCGTCCTGAGCTTGCAAGGCTCAGGTCGCGCTTCCCGACGCTCGCAGCTGGCATGAATACACCACGGCCCATCCTGCGCTCGATTACGGTGTCAGTTCATGGGTGAACTTCGCTTGTATGCCATCGGCATCGAGGAGGTTCGCGGCATGTTCGGAGCGTCGCCACCGGTGGCTGAACACCTGCGCGAAGTGGCGCAACGCGCCTTCGCGCCACCGAGCGTCGAGGCTCGAGGCGGGCTGCTTTCCAAGCTGGGACCGATCTTCAAACGGGTACCTGCTACGCCTGTGATCTCGCCCACGCAACCGGAGCCGCACGACGTCGAGGTGCTGCTCGCGGGCGCGTACGTGCCGCCCGATCGGACCGGCGCGACCTGGCGCCTCCTCGAGACGCTGGTGCAAGGCATCGCCTGGGGCTCGACCCGGATGGGGCTGACTGCACAGGAGCTCGATGATCTCGACTTCGCGCTGGCTCGGGGCGGTGCCTCAGCGTCGGTGGGCCTGCGTCACCTGCTGAACAGCGCGCCAAGCCTCAACCTCGATTCCGGTGCAGGGACTGAGGGTCGGTTGGCACCCGCACCAGAAGGCGGTCGCGATGGCTGGCGGCCTATCGGTCGGCGATGCCGGGAATCAAGACCGATGAGCAGCGGGAGATGATCAACGCTCTGACCATCTGGCTGGACGGCTTCCTGCCTTGGGCGCAGGTGGCCGCATCGCTCGGTCGCCCGGTGCCCGATCTGGTCGGCTTCTGGGCCAGCTGATCTCCGACCGGCCGCGCCTAGTGCCACTGGGAGCGATGCACCAAGACAAGATCGCCGCCCTCGACCTGCTGGATGTCGGCGAGCGCGAGCCGCTGTACGACACCAGCGACCGGACGCGGTGATCGCCGCCTCCATCTTCATCGCCTCGATGGTGGCGACGGTCGGCACCGGCCTCGACCTGATCTCCCTCGTTCACGGTGACGGTGACCACCCCGGCGAACGGCGCGGCGACGTGGCCTGGGTTGTTCGGATCGGCACGCTCGGCGGTCTTGACATCGACCTTGATCGACTTGTCGCGTACCCGGATCGGTCGCAGCTGGCCGTTGATCGTGCACATCACCGTACGCATGCCGCGCTCATCGGCGTTGCCGATGGCCGATAGGCCGAGGATCAGGCTGACGCCCCTGCCGATCTTGGCGACGTGCTCCTGGCCGGGCTGCAAACCGTAGAGGAAATCGAGGGTGTTGAGCCGCCCGACATCGCCGTAGGTGGCACGGTTGGCCAGGAACTCCTTGGTAGGCCCGGGAAACAGCAGGCGGTTCAGCGTGCTCTGTCGTACCGAGTCCCTTGTCGTCCAGATCGGCTGAGTCCTCCGGCGAGAGTTCGATGTCGCGGATCGGCACCGTACGCCCCTGCAGCGCCTTGGTGCGGAACGGCTCCGGCCAGCCCCCGGGCGGATCGCCCAGCTCACCGTTCAGGAAACCGATCACCGAATCGGGGATGTCGTACTTCTGCGGGTTCTCCGCGAACTCGTCCGGATCGGCACCGACCGCGACCAGGTGGAGAGCAAGATCACCAACAACCTTCGATGACGGGGTGACCTTTGGCGGCCTGCCCAGGATGCGGTTCGCGGCGGTGTACATCGCCTCGATCTGCTCGAACTTCTCGCCCAACCCCAGGGCGATCGCCTGCTGCCGAAGGTTGGAGAGCTGTCCGCCGGGAATCTCGTGATCGTAGACCCGGCCGGTTGGGCTAGGCAGACCCGACTCGAACGGCGCGTACACCTTGCGCACCGCCTCCCAGTACGGCTCCAGCTCCATCACCGCGCGCAGGTCGAGGTTGGTCGGCCGCTCAGTGTTGGCGCACGCGGCGACCAGGGCGGACGCCGGCACCTGGCTGGTCGTTCCAGCCATCGGAGCGCTCGCAACATCCACCGCGTCTACGCCAACCTCGATGGCTGCGATCAATGTCGCGAGCTGGCCACCGGCCGTGTCGTGGGTATGCAGATGCACCGGCAGGTCGAAGTTCTGCCGCAGCGCGGCGACGAGCTTCCGAGCCGCGGGCGGGCGCAGCAAGCCGGCCATGTCCTTGATCGCGATGATGTGCGCCCCGGCATTCACCATCTTCTCGGCCAGCCGCAGGTAGTAGTCGAGGGTGTAGAGATCCTCGGTCGGTGAGTTGAGATCGCCGGTGTAGCACAGCGCGACCTCGGCGATCGTGCTGCCGGTCTCGCGTACGGCCTCGATCGCCGGTCGCATCTGCTCGACGTCGTTGAGGGCGTCGAAGATTCGGAAGATGTCGATGCCGACCTCGGCAGCCTCGGCAACGAACGAGGTGGTGACCTTCGTCGGGATACGGGGTGTAGCCGACCGTGTTGCGACCGCGCAGCAGCATCTGCAGGCACAGGCCCGGCATGTTGTAGCGCAGCGCGGCGAGACGTTCCCACGGATCCTCGGCAATGAACCGGAGCGCAACGTCGTACGTCGCCCCGCCCCAGCACTCGACCGAGAACAGTTCCGGAGTCATCCGCCCCACGTACGGGGCGATCCGGATCAGGTCCTTGGTACGCACCCTGGTGGCCAGCAGCGACTGGTGGGCGTCGCGGAACGGTGGTATCGGTGACCTCGACCGGGACCCGCTGCCGCAGGTCCGCGGCGAAGGCTTCCGGACCAAGATCGAGAAGCCGCTGCCGGGAGCCCTTGGGTGACGGGCATGCTGAGGTTCGACACCAGCTGGGCGCTTGAGGCCGGGGTCGAGTTGGGTCGGCGCCGGGCCGTACGGCTGGTTGACCGTCACCTCTGCCAGCCAGCGCAGCAGCCTGGTGCCGCGGTCGGCCGGGCGCGTGGGTGGTCAGCAGGTCGGGCCGATCCTCGATGAAGGAGGTCGAGACGTCGCCGGCGATGAAGTCCGGATCCTCCAGAACCGCTTGCAGGAAAGGAATGTTGGTGCTGACACCGCGAATCCGGAACTCTGCCAGCGCGCGCCGAGCCCGAGCCACCGCCGCCTCGAAATCGCGTCCGTGGCAGATGAGCTTGACCAGCAGCGAGTCGAAGTAGGCGCTGATCTCGACACCGATGTCGACAGTGCCGCCGTCGATGCGTACGCCCGCTCCGCCGGCTGAGCGGTACGCGGTAATCGTGCCGGTGTCGGGCCGGAAGTCGTTCGCCGGGTCCTCGGTCGTAATCCGGCACTGCAGCGCAGCACCGTTGATCCGGATCACGTCCTGGGAGAGACCAAGATCAGCAAGGCTCTCTCCGGCGGCAATCCGCATCTGAGCCTGCACAAGATCAACATCGGTGATCTCCTCGGTGACGGTGTGCTCGACCTGGATGCGCGGATTCATCTCGATGAAGACGTGCTGCGCCCGCTCGCTCCCCTCGGTCTCGACCAAGAACTCAACCGTGCCGGCGCAGGAGTAGTTGATCGACTCGGCGAATCGCACCGCATCGCGGCACAGCGCCTCGCGCAACTCGCTCGAGATGTGCGGAGCCGGCGCGATCTCCACGACCTTCTGGTGACGCCGCTGCACCGAGCAGTCACGCTCGAAGAGATGGATCGTGTCGCCCTGGGTGTCGGCGAGGATCTGCACCTCAATATGCCGCGGGCGGCCGACAGCCTGCTCGATGAAGGCAGTTGGGTCGCCGAAGGCGCCCTCGGCTTCGCGCATGGCAGCCGCAATCGGATTCTCTGAGCTGCGTCAGCGTCGCTCGATCCGGCGCATGCCACGGCCGCCGCCGCCGGCAACGGCCTTGACAAAGACCGGGAACCCAATGGCTTCCGCCCCGACCATGAGCTCATCGAGATCTGCCGACGGCGGGCGTCGACCTCAGAGTCGGGACGCCTGCAGCCCTGGCTGCCGCGATGGCGCGGACCTTGTTGCCGGCCAGCTCGAGCACGCTCGCCGGTGGACCGATGAAGGTAATGCCCGCCTCGGCACAGGCGCGCGCCAGTTCGGGATTCTCGCTCAGGAATCCGTAGCCGGGATAGATCGCGTCCGCATCGGACTCCTTGGCGGCACGCATGATCTCGTTGATGTCCAGGTAGGCGCGTACCGGGTGCCCGCGCTCGCCGATCCGATACGCCTCGTCCGCCTTGATCCGGTGGATCGCGTTGCGGTCCTCGTGAGGGAAGACGGCGACGGTCCTCACGCCCAGCTCATATGCCGCTCGGAAGGCGCGGACCGCAATCTCACCGCGATTGGCGACCAGCACCTTGGCGAACATGGGTCGAATCTAGCGGCAGATTGTTACCGCAGCGAGACGGCGGTTTCCGTCGCATCGCAGGCTGAGGCCAGATTCGCGCCCTGAGCCTGTCGAAGGGCGCGTTTCATCAAGCACGCATGGGATGAGCGGCATCAGTCACAGCGAGACCGTTTTCAGGCTGAAGCGCACGGTCACCTGGCCCAGACACGGTCTGCACGGCCGGCTCGAATTCGAACGAAGCATCATCGGCTCCTTTGGCCATCGCGAACGCCCGCATCTCGCGTACGCCGCCGAATCCGGCATTCAGTATCGGATACCTCGACCAGATCCGCCACGTGTCGTGCCGAATGCGCGCCGCGTAGTCGTCGGCGCGGCGGCGAGCATCGGCGATCGCGGCCAGCCGCGCGTCACGAAACATCTGGTTGTCAGGCCGCAGCGACCACCAGGGCCCGTCGATCTGGCTGTTCGGTCAGCGCGGTCAACGCAAGCACCAGCGGTGACAGCGAACTCGAAATCGGCGACCACGATCTGGGTGGTGAAGGTGCCCTGGTAGCCAGTGATCTTGGCAGGGCTGCGTCGGTTGAAGACCGGTGAAACATGCAACGCCGCTGGTGCTCGACCGCTCCAGAGCTGCCTCGAACCGTTGCAGGAGCTCGCGCGACGGCAGCCGATCCCTCGGCGAGCTGAGCTCTGGTTCGCTCGGCGGAATCGCCCGACGCATGCAGAGTCAGAGCGAGGGTCGCAAGATCGGGCGGACCTTCCAGCTGGGCCTCGCCGCGTACGGTCACGAGCGGAGCAGGCCCAATCGGTTCGGTCATGGCAAGACCTTACGTCCGGATCGCGGAACGTTCAGCCGTTGTCGGGTTTCGCGCGACCCTACACCGGCGCGCCGTACTCAGCACGGAAACGGTCGTTTTCCAGCACAACCGTCAAGCACCTCGAGCGCAAGAGGTCGCAGCACAACCGTCGAGACGTTCGAGGACTCGCGCGACAGGGCGGAGGCACCGAGCCTCAGCATCATCTTTGATCGATGTCCGCTGGTTGAGTGCGTACGGACGCCAGTCGGGTCGTACGAGGTCTGAGAACTGCGCCAAATGAGGCCTGCTGGGCTGCCGAAATCGCCTCAGCGTCGGCCGTGCCTGATGCCTCGACAACGGCGACCCATTCCTCGATGCGAGCTGACATTGAAGTCCTGCACCTCAGGACTGTTGGCGGCCGCGACAGGATCGCCGGTGACCTCACCGGCGAGGTGCAGCGCAATGCCCATCAAGGCACCGTCCCAACCAGGCCCGACGTACAGGGCGCCGGCTCCACTGCCGGCCAGCTCGATTGGCACGGAGTGGGTGAGCTGCAACAGCGTCTGGCTCCTGATCACCAGGAGAGCACAACATCGACGATGCTGCTCTCACCACCGAAGGTCACCAGCGAGATGGCGCGGCGGCTCGCAGGACATGAATGTCGCCGCCGGCGTGACCTTCGAGCTGGAAGTTTCCACCTTCACGAAGATCACCGCTGAGCGGCACGAACCAGCGACGTACCCGATCGGGGTCGGTGATGGCTTGCCAGACGTCTGCTACCTCGGCCGGATAGTGGCGCTGCAGCGTGACCGCGACGATCTCGCCGCTCTCGGTTTGCTGCTCGGCGACCTGTCGTGTGATAGCGCCGATTTCCTTGGCGATGTCGATGATCATTTTGGCTCCTCCTGGGATTGGGCGGACAGTCGACGGGCGCGTTTGCCACGAGCCAGCTCGGTGCCGGAGCGCATCGAGCCGGGAGCTCCAGTACTCACGGAACTGATCAAGCCAGTGATCAACCTCCCGCAGCGGAGCCGGATCGACGGCGTAAAGTCGGCGCGTTCCTTCGGCGCGTACGGTGGCAAAACCGGCCTCCCGGAGCACTCTCAGGTGCTGCGACACCGCCGGCTGAGTTATGCCGAACTCTGCCGAGATCGCTGCCACCACCGCACCGGCAGGATGCTCGCCCGAGGCCAGGAGCTCGAGGATCCGACGCCGGACGGGATCACCGAGGACATCCAGCGCGTGCATGCAACGCACTCTATCAATCAGTCACTTATATAAGTCAAAACCTATCCTATCTGGGCTGGTCAGCCGGGCGTGTCGGCGCGAAGATGGGACCATGACTCGGGAGGCACAAAGGGGCAGGGATTCAGGGGTAATCGCGAGCTATGACTACGCTCGCCGCAGGGGAACGCATGAACTTGATTGGGATGCGTGTTTCGAGCTGGCATCGGGCTTGGCCGAGGCTCTCGAGCCGCTTCACATCGACGCTGTAGTGGGGATTGCGCGTGCCGGACTGATTCCCGCCGCGACTATCGCGCTCTGTCTACGCCGGGACATGTTTCCGGTACGTCTGAGCCGGCGCATCAACGACGAGGTGAGATACGACTCCCCTGTGTGGTGGATCGGCGTCCCGCCGGAGGTTGCAGGGCTCCGGGTCGCGCTCGTGGACGAGATCGCCGACAGCGGGGAGACGCTGGAGCTGGCCCGACAGACGATCATGGATGCGGGAGCGGCCGATGTGGTAACGGCGTGCCTGGTCCAGCATTCGTGGGCGAATCCGGCGCCGACGTTCTCCGGTCTGATCAGCGACGAGCTGATCATCTTTCCGTGGAATCGTCGGGTGCTCCGGGACGGCGCATGGCTACCGCATCCGGAACTCGAGGCTGCGCTCGCATTGCTACCTGCAGCACAGAGTGCGAGCAACCACGACACAGCTCAGCCGGTGTGAAGCGGGGAACTGCTCAGGTTTCTTCGTCCTCGGCGACAAGATCACCAAGGAAGCTGTTGATCACCTCGAGCTCGGCGGACGTACGGCGTCCGAGCACCCGCTGCAGCATCGCGCCCTGGCCGGCATAGATCGGCGCAAGGCGGTCGACCGCGTCGGCCATCGGAACGACCAGCACCTTCCGCCGATCCTCGCCATCCCGGTCGCGGCGTACCAGGCTCGCCTTCTCCAAACGGTCGATCACGCCGGTGACCGTGCCTGAGGTGAGCCCAGTGGCGACGGCGAGCTGACCGGGCGTCATCGGGCCGCGCGTCCGCAGCAAGGTGAGGAACTGGGAGTCGCTGGCGCCCAGCCCGAGGCTGGCATTCGCGGCGTGGTTGAACAGCACCACCTGCGCGATCATCTGGATCATCCGCTGCTGGATCTCCAGCTCAAGGTCACTCCGCCGCGCCATGCGATTCCCTTCCTCGTGCAGATTTGACTTTATCTCGTATCATACCAAGATACTTGATGAAACAAGATTCACGAATCATCCAGATAATTCTAGAACGGAGCACGTCATGACCTCGACATCACCACGAGTCCTGGTGATCGGTGCCGGCACCGGCGGCCTCGCACTGGCCCACGGGCTGGTACGGGCAGGAATCGACGTGCGCGTGTTCGAACGCGACGCGCTGCGCACCGAGGGCTCCACGGCTACCGCGTCGGTATCGATCCCGACGGCAGCCGAGCGTTGCATGCCCTGCTGCCGCCCGATCTGTACGACACCTTCGTGGCCACGTGTGCCCGCGCGCCGCGCTGGTTCAACATGATCACCGAGCAGCTGCAGGAAGTGCTCGCACTCGAGATCCCGGCCCAAGACGATCCTGTCGAGAGCGAGAAGTCGGTCAGCCGGATGACCCTGCGCCAGGTATTGATGACCGGCCTGGAGGACGTGATCAGCTTCGGCAAGGAGTTCACCGGCTTCGAGCAGCACACCGACGGCACGGTTACTGCACACTTCGCCGATGGCTCCAGTGCGACGGGCGATCTGCTGGTCGGTGCGGATGGCGCCGGATCACGGGTCCGCAAGCAGTACCTCCCGCAGGCACGCATGGAGGACACGGGGATCATCGCAATCGCCGGAAAGCTGCCGATCACCGAGGAGTCTGCCGCACTCGTACCACCGCGCGTGTTCCAGGGCATCTCGATGGTCCAGGCACCCAAGGGCTACTTCTGCATCCTGCACGTGATGGAGTTCAAGTGGGATCGCTCGGGCAAGATCAAGAACGGCATCGGTGGCAGCGACGCCGAGCTGATCAAGGTCTGGCCAGGGCTGCAATTCGACAACACCCGCGACTACATCAACTGGGGTTTCTCCGCCAGCGCCGACAAGTTTCCGGCAGATGTCATGGAGCGGAGCGGTGCTGATCTTGCCCGACTGGTGGCGGAGATGACGCCCGACTGGCACCCCAACCTGCGACGGCTCTTCGAGCTCACCGATCCGAGCACCTGCTTTCCGGTCAACATCAAGACCTCGGTGCCGCTGGATCCGTGGCCGGCCTCGAATGTCACGTTGATCGGCGATGCGATCCATACCATGACGCCAGGGCGTGGGGTTGGTGCGAACACCGCGCTGCGGGATGCGGTCCTGCTCTGCGCGCGGATCATCGACGTAGCCGAAGGTCGCCTCGAGCTGGTTGATGCGGTCGGACGCTACGAGGCCAAGATGATCACGTACGGCTTCGATGCGGTGCTGAAATCACGTCAGCAGATGACCGACGAGGACCCGATCCACAAACCAGTCATCGGGCGCATCATGCTCGCGCTGATGCGTACGGCGATGCGAGTGACCAACCACGTACGTCCGCTCAGGGAGCGAATGGCCCGATCGATGCTGCAGTACCGCGGTGCGGGTCGGGACAATGCCGACTTCGTGCTTCCGGCCCGCTCCGAGTCGTCAGGTCGCCGGCTGAACGTCAGCCGGCGGGCCGGCGGTGTGTGTTGCTCTAGGGACTTCACCGTCTCAGCCAAGGAGGCTGCTGGTTGCCGCGCGTACGCCTCCGCAGGCTGAGCTGCATGATCGCCACGGTTGCAGCGACTCCGAGCACGGTCACCGCACCGCCACCGATCAAGGTCCATCGCGGACCCATGACTTGGCCGATCCAGCCGAGGATCGGCGAGCCGATCGGCGTACCACCCATCAACACCATGATGTAGAGCGCCATGACCCGGCCGCGCAGCCGCGGATCGACGCCGAGCTGGATCGAGGCATTGCCCGCGGTCAGGGTGAGCAGTGTGGCAAAGCCCATGATCGGCAGCGCGGCGGCGTACGCCAGATAGTTGGGTGCCAGCCCAGTGATGATCTCGACGATTCCAAAACGACCGCCATGCCGACCACGAACTGCGGGCGCGGGCGGGCGCGCCGTCGTGCCGCGATCAGCGCACCGGCCAGCGAGCCGACAGCTAGGAACGTGCCGAGAATCCCGTAGGCCCGAGCGCTCAGGTGGAACTGCTGCTGCGCCATCAAGGCGGTGGTCATCTGGAAGTTCAAGCCGAAGGTTCCGACGAAGAACATCACGCACATCACGAGCAGAATGTCCGGGCTGCGGCGAACGTACGCCAGGCCCTCGCGGAGCTGCCGTTTGGCTCGCGGAGTGCGAGCGACGGTGCGTAGCAACCGGCCATCGATGATCACCAGGGCGAGGATGAACGCGAGGTAGCTGAGCGCATTCGACAAGATTGCCCAGCCTGATCCGACCTGGGCAATCACCAGCCCAGCGACCGCGGGTCCCACAATTCTTGCGGCATGGAACGTTGCCGAGTTGAGCCCGATGGCGTTCGGCAGGTGATCAAGACCAGCGACCTCGGACACGAAGCTCTGCCGTGCCGGATTGTCGAACGCGGTGCCCAATCCGAAGGCAAACGCGATCACATAGACCTGCTCGGTGGTCGCGACGCCGGTTATCGCCAGCACGCCCAGCGCCGCGGCGCAGAGCGCCAGCCAGGACTGGGTGAGTTTGAGAATCTGCCGCTTGTTGAAGCGATCCGCGATCAAGCCGCCGTATGGGGACAGCAGCAGCATCGGCAAGAACTGCAGGCCGGTGGTGATGCCTACCGCGAGCGCCGAACCACCGGAGAGCTCGCAGCACCAACCAGTCCTGGGCCACCCGCTGCATCCAGGTGCCGATGTTGGAGACGAACGACCCCGTGAGATAGATGCGGTAGTTGCGCTCGACCAGTGCGGCGAACATGCCACCTCGTCGCGGCGTGGCTGGTGTTGCCGCCTTGGCGCGACCAGTCTGCGTTCTGGATTGCTCGAGATCGACGCTCATCCCTGGTTCACCTTCTCCAGCACGCGTATCGCGCGACGCAATACGTCACGCTCGGCGGGGTCGAGTCCGGCGATCCGGACAGCCAGCCACTCATCGCGCCGCCGACGGTTCGCCAGCAGCACCTGCCGGCCGGAGTCTGTGAGCGTCACCAGGCATTGCCGATGATCGCGTGGATCAGGGCGGCGTGCGACGTAGCCACGCGCCTCCAGGCTGTTGACGACGCGAGTCATAGAGGGCGGCCGCACGCGCTCCAGCGCGGCCAGCTCACCCATGAGTTGATCACCGGAGTTGAGCAGCACGGCCATAGCCGAGAGCTGGTTGGGGTTCAGATCGAGTGAGTCGTCCTGCATCTGGCGCAATCGACGAGGCCAGTCGCATCACGGCTGGGCGCAACGCACGCGCCAGTCCAGTCGTCGTCCGAAGATCGTCCCGAGTACTGCCCACTTACCCCAGAATAGTACTTAGCAATGCTAAATATCAAGGCTATGCAGCTGGCGAGATGCGGCGCCGCCGAGAGAGCACGATCACGGTCCCGATCAGTACGGCGCCAGCGGCCACCAGGCCTATCGCGGCGCCCACCGCGTCGTGGAGGATCCGATACAGCGACACCGGCCAGATGCTCAACAAGATCGCACAGCCGATGACCGCGTACGCGTATCGCCGGCTGAGCACAAAGGCGGTGAGCAGCGCGGCTGTCACCAGAGTTGCGAGGACCAGTGACAGCCATTCGCCATGCGGGCGCATCCATTTGCAACACGATGCTCGCCGCCCAGCCGCTGAGACCGGCCAGCGACCAGGCGAGGGTTCGGCTGAGCAGCAACCCACTGGCGGCGAGGTCAGCCCGACCAGGAGAAACCCGACCGCAAGATGCACCGGCACGGCCGTGTTGTCTGGACCAATCGTTTCCACCGGGTCGATGACGTTGAACACGACAGCGCAGACGAGCAGCATGGCACCGGACCAGCCCGAGACGAGAAACGCGCCGGAACGCAACATCACCGCACCGATTGCGGAGGTCAGCACGACAATCGCGGCCGACACCACGAACTTGCGATCGTCGAACACGACCAGATAAGCGAAGCCGGCGGCATAGCAGGCCAGAGCTAGCAGGATCCGACCGAGCTCGGGCCTGGTCCGTCCTCGGACCAATGCCGCGCCTCCGAGAGCGGGCACGACCAGCGAGGCGACAGCAACCAGCTTGCGACCGGTGCTGCCCAGGTCGTCCCAGAAGAAGGAGCCGAGCATGATGACTGCACCCAGCACGAGCGCGCCGCCGACGTAGCCGAGGACCTCCAGCACGGCCGAACTCCTCGGGGTTGATCGCGCAGCAGACTCGTCAGGGACTGGCTGATTGTCCAGTCGGTCAGCCCGGGCCGCCTCCACCAGCCCCTGCGCTTGGGAAGACGGAGAGGACCTGCTGCTCAACCAGGCGAGCAAGCTCGGTTTCGAGTCGGTTCACCACCACATCCTGCCGCGCAAGTCGATTGCAAGTGACGCGAACTAAAGTTGCGGGTATGGAGGAGCCGGCCCAGCACCGCCATTTCTGGGTGCAAGCACCCGTGCCGCTCTCGATGTGGACGGCTTGGCAGTCGTCACGGTCGGCACGGTGATCTTCGCGCTGGTGTCGGTTGTCTTGGCGATCGGCTACGACTGGCTTGCCACGCACGGCCATACCTCATGGCTGCAGATCAGTGTGGCTGGATTCCTGCTCGGCCTGATCGTGCTGGCGTACTGCTGGAACCGCCGACGCCGCCGCCGCATCTGGGCTGAATGAGGTGGCGCTGGTCATCGGCCCGATGCCTCCCCAGGAAAGTCGGTCGAATCCGACACGATTTCGCCGTCGAAGCCTTGTCGGTTCTGACCGATTTCGGGCGAAAGAGCTCGCCGGAGGTGCGTGCATCTAGAAGCTGAAAGGCTCCTCGTGGAGTTGATGGCGTGGGAAACCGCGGTCCATCAGCGAGCCGCGTACCCGCGAGGCGAGCCGGGGTGAGGCGCAGAGGTAAACATCGTGCTCACTGAGGTTGCCGACGATCCGGTTCAGCGCATGGGCGCTCATGTCGTTCGCCGCATCACGTGGACGGACCGACGAGGTAGACGACCCTCGCACCGGAGCGCTCGGCGATCTGGTCGAGCTCGTGCTTGAGGACAGGTCCTGCTCTCTTGATGCGCGGTAGACGAGCGTGACGTCTTTGCCCGGCAGGTCGATCACCTCGAACAGGGCGCGCATCGGCGTAATTCCGACACCGCCAGCGATCAGCAGCACCCGCGGACGGCGACGCCGCCGGGTGGTCAGCGCACCGTACGGGCCCTCGGCGAAGACCAGTGTGCCGACAGGGATGGCGAAGATCCGCCGCGTCCCGTCGCCGCAAGCCTTGACCGTGATCCGCAGTCGGTCGCGGGTCGGGGGTGCGGAGAGCGAGAAAGAGTACGCCGAGCGCCACGTTTTGCCTGTCAGGAATCTCCAGCGGAAGAACTGGCCTGGTTCGGCCCGTAGCTCATCCAGATGCTCGACCAGACATCAGCACGCTCATCACGTCGGCGGATTCCTGCCGCACGTCCTCGACCCTGAGCCGGTGTCGCCAGAGCTGGAACAGCGGTTGCAGGACCCGCCAGCGCACAACCAGCGCAAACGCATAGCGCGTACAGCAGGCTCCACGCAATCTGCAACCATCTGCGGCCCGCGAGATCGGCTCCAGCCAGTTGATGGGCAAACCCCAGCGCCACAGCAAGATAGGTGAACAGGTGCAGCGCGTGCCACCGCTCGTACGACAGGCGTCGTCGCACGGGCCGCAGCGAGGCAACTCCGACGAGAACGAGGATCGCAGCGCCGACCAGGGCTGTCGAGAGCCAGGAACGTCGAGCACGTCCTTCGTCGCCGGCATGAGGTCCAGTGATGCGGTCTGCGCCCAAGCGAGCACCGCGGTCGTCGCGTGCACGACGGTGAGGATGATCACCAGCGGACCGCCCCAGGCATGCCAGCGCGCGAGCCGGTGGCTGCCGACGCCACGCTCCAGCCACGGGGACCGCGACATCAAGATCAACATGATGGCTGCGCCGTACCCTGCGGCCATGCCGGTGAGGTGAGCCACCAGGGAGCTTTCGATCCGCATGGGCAGCCCAGCAGTGAGGAAGCTCTGAAGTACTGCTAGTGCGGCACCCAGCCACACAAGGGCCAGGAGGAGGGTCGCGGTAAGCCTCGGCGATTGCACGTCGCGGCAGTTCCAGTCACCGGTCCGACGCCGCCGCGTGGTGGTGAACCACAGACGTAGGCGGAATATCAGGGGCGCTCATGCCAAGACTTACGCCGACCGCCGTCGCCGCGCCGAACAGACCCACCGTCACGATGCGGAGTGTCCAGCGGATGAGCGAGGAGGAGCGGTCACGGAGAGCCGCGCGATACGGGGATCCGGCTCCCCAACTCGTAGGCCGCGTCCGACATGAGAATTCTCCTGCCGTAAGGAAGAATCCCCCGAGAGTGAAGAGTTTGGTGTACGCCTCGGCTATTGGGGAACCGGTTTGTGACGAACGTCACAGGAACGTAAAGGTCCGCCGTGCATCCCTGTCAGGACTGCAGAGTTACCGGTGTCCCAGCACGAGCTGGGGCGATGATCAGCCTGTCGCTAGTCGAACAGCGAGATCGGGGCGTCCCATTCGATCGTGTCCCAGACCGGCGCCGGAAGCTCCTCGAGCTGCTCGTCAGGCTGCACATTCGAGTGCGCGCCGCAGCCGTGGTTCACGCTGACGACCGTTGCGTCCGAAACCGAGAACGCGTTCGCGCAGACTCCGAACAGGGTCCCGAGGCGCCCCTGCAGGCGTACGAAGAACCCGCAGGTCTCGCAGACATCGGGCGCCAGCTTGCTGAGCTGATTGTTCGGACCACCATCCCCAACAAGCCAGCGCTCGGTCGCCTCGTCTCGGCCTTCCAACGAAAGCACACGCTCCCGGCCCAGTCCGAGCTCGGCAACCAGAATGCGCACCTCGCTCATCTCGGCAGGTTCTGAGTCCGTGGCGTTCTCGCCGCCGGTGTAACCCGGCTCCAGCCTCGGATCATCGCCGGTACTCGGCATCAGCAGCCCGGGCGTGACATCTCGGGGCTGGATCCGCTCGGCCCACGGCACCCAGGCCTTCGCCTGCAATGCGCCGTCGCCCGGCAGCAGCACGACCTCGTCGACCGTTACGGCGCGGGCACGTGACGCCCGCGCAACCGTCACCGACCAGCGCCACCCCTGGTAGCCCGGATGCGGGCACGCAAAAAAGTGGCTCACCACTCGGGTGTCCTCGGCCTGCGCCCCGAGATAGTCACCTACTCCGATCGCTCCGGCAGTCTCTTCGGCCGCAGCCCGGGCAAGATCAACAGCCGCCAGGCAGACGGCGTCCGGCTGGGTCGTACCGGTGCTCGAAGCCATGAGGCTCATTCTGGCAGTGCCAGCCGCAGGCGTTGTCACGTGTCAGAAGTCCTCTCAGATCGGGCAGCGCCAGTCAGCAGGGCTCGAGCCGGCGCGAGTGCCGCGGCCGCACGAAATTGACTAGAGCTCGAGCTCGTCAGCCACCGCTCGCAACACCGTGGCGATCTTGCTGCCGGTCTTGGCGTCGGGGTGGCGGCCGCGACGATAGCCGTTGCCGATTCCGTCGAGCATCTTGATCAAGTCCTCGACGATCACCGTCATCTGCTCCGGCGGCTTGCGATGCGCCTTCGGACAGCGACGGTGGAACCTCCACGATGTGCACCGACAGTGCCTGCTCTCCCTTGCGCCCTTCCACGACACCAAACTCGACCCGCTGGCCCGCCCGCAAGCTCGTTACGCCCGGAGGCAACGCGTTGGCGCGGACGTAGACGTCGCCGCCTTCGTCCTTGGTCAGGAAGCCGAAGCCCTTCTCGGCGTCGTAAAACCTCACCTTGCCAACAGGCACGTCCAACCTCACTTGCTCTTTCGCCGGTTTGCCGACCATTGTCTTAATTGGGGCGTCTTCACTTGGGGCGTCTTCACTTCGGCACTGCTCGCGCGACCGACGCTTGCAGTGCGGATTATCCCCACAACAGCGCGCTAAGCGTAGCCGTTTCGCTGCCGCAGCCCAACCTCGAAATCAGTGCGTGATCAGCCGACGATCGCGCCTGGTTCCGTGGCCAGGCTCACTCCGGGTTCTGCACACTCTGGAGGTGCGACCGCCGCGTCTACGATGACTTCATGGCAACTTGGGAGGACGGACCGGAGTACGCGCCGATCGAGCGTCCTGCGGAGTTTCAGAACCCCGATGCACCGCCCTTGAGACTGCGCCACCGTACACGCAGGTGGCTGCCTGGGCTCCCAAGAGCAGGCCACTCTTCGATAACCCATCGGCTCCGCTAACGCCGCTGTCCAGCCTGGTTCCGGCGCAGCGCGAAGAGATCCGCGACCCGCAGAAACCATTCACGGTCGTGTCCAGCATGATGACGTCCGACTCGGCCTGGGGAGCGGTGCACTGGGCCCCGCCCAGCGGCCGTCCCGTTGGCCCAAACTCGGGTGGTGGCTGGAGCCCGACGGCGGCCGCTCCTTATCCGCCGCCCGACCAGCCCATTGCAGTTCGCCCGAGGAACAATCCAGCGGCTCCGTTCCCAACACCGGGTACCCCTGGCTGGTTCGCGCCGGGCGCATACGGTCAACAGCCCCAGCCGCCGGGTGTCAAGTAACGGCGAGGAGCGTCCTCGACGCCGCGACGCCCGGCCTGTGCATGTGCTTGATCATCGGCGGTCTGGTGTACGCCCTCGCGCCGATCTTTCTCTGTGTCAGCCTTGGCCTCGCCGGACGCGCGAAGGTCGCGACAGCAGAAGTCCGCCGTGCCCATGTCTTCGGCGTCGTCGTACTGGCGATCCTGGGCGTGCTCGGCACACTCATCGTTGGTACCGACTTCGGCGAGTGGTGGCGATTTGTCGGTCAATGGGCGCTGCTGATCTGCTGGGTGCTGCTCGTCGCAACGCTGGTCATCATCTATCGCCGCCTCAAGTCCGAGCCCCCACTCCGCCGACCTATCAATCTCCCGGGAGGTAGCGCGGGGTGAGGGCGCTGAGTGAGCAGCAGCGGCCACGCACATTGACCGAGGCCCTGCGCGCAATGCCGGCCGAGCGAGTTGGCGCAGTTACTCGCGCTACGTCCAGACCTTCTCGACCCCGTTCCCGAAGACGTTGCGGAGCTCGCCAGCCGATCCACGACCTCAGCCTCGATCAGCCGAGCCGTTGACGAGCTCAACACCTGGCTGCGTACCGTTGCCGAGGCTCTGTCCGCCTTGCCCGATCCGGCCTCAGCTGGAGATCTGGCGACGATGCTTGGGGAGAGCCGCGCCCACTGCGGCTGCTGCCGTAGAGCAGCTTCGACAGCGCGGCCTGCTCTGGGGCGAGGATGACCAGCTGCACCTGGTGCGGCCGGTACGCGAAGCGTTCGAACCGTATCCAGGTGGTCTGGCTCCCCCATCGGCTCGCCCGATGTCGGTCGACCAGATCGATGCGGCCGTCGACGCCTGCGGCACCGAAGCTCGGGCCGTCTTGGAACGGCTTCTCTGGTCGCCGACTGGCGCCGTACGCTACGCCGACCGCCCGGTCAGCATCGCATCGGCTCGTTCACCGATCGAGCGCCTGCTCAGCCATCAGCTGCTGCGCCCGCTGGATTCGGAGACCGTGATCCTGCCGCGGGAGGTGTCATGGCGGCTGCGCGATGGACGCTTCACCGCAGAGCCGGTAGCGACCGAACCTCCGATGCTCATCGGCCAGCTTCGTGACGCGGACCTCGTGGACCGAGCTGCAGCTGGCGCAGCCTTCGCCGTACTGCACGACATCGAGCTGCTTGCACATCAGCTCGAAGCCGTTCCGCACAAGCTGCTCCGCGGTGGTGGTTTGGCCAACCGCGACGTCTCGCCCTTGCTCGGCACCTTGACGCTGATTCCGATCATGCGAGCTTCCTCATCGAGTGCGCGGCAGCGGCTCAGCTCATGGCACCCGGTAGTACGGGCTCGCTGCTGCCAACTCCCGAATACGACCAATGGCTCGGCCGGGATGCCGCAAGCCGGTGGCGGGTGGTTGCCGGGGCCTGGCTTGCCGCCGACCGGTTCTTCGCCCGGTCGTCTGAGGCCGGCGGTCACACCCTCGGACAGGAGGCGTACGCCCGCGGCGCGGTCAGCCTGCGCAACAACCGTGCTGCGGATCGCCGAAGCGGTCGAGCCGGGCACGGTACTCGACCTCGGCCAGCTGGCCGACGCCGCGGGCTGGCATCGGCCCAGGCTGACACACGCGCCACTGAATGCAGAGCAGCTGGTGCGGTGGACCTGGCGCGAAGGCTCCTGGCTGGGGCTGGCGGCGCTCGGCGCGGTTTCGTCGTTCGCCAAACTTCTGCTGCAGCCCGGTCAGCAAATGCCAGATGAGCTGAAGGACCTGTTCCCAACTCCTGTCAAGCACTTTGTCATCCAAACCGATCTGACGGCGGTCGCCCCTGGGCCGCTCGAACACACTGCCGCCGCCGAGTTGCGGATGTTGGCCGATCAGGAGTCGCGGGGCGGTGCGGGTGTCTATCGGTTCACCGCCACCTCGCTGCGCGGCGCCTTCGACCAAGGATGGTCGGCTGCGGACGTACGACGGTGGCTGGAGCGGCACTCCACCACCGGAGTCCCCAGCCTCTCGCTTACCTCATTGACGATGTGGCCAGGCGGCACGACAGCATCCGGGTCGGCCCCGCCGGCAGCTATGTTCGCCTGTCTGACCAGGCGCAGGCTGCGGCGCTCCTTGCCCACCCTGCCGCGGCGGCCCTTGGACTGCGCGCGGTCGCGCCGGAGTTCTCGTCGCGTCTGTCGATGAGCACGAGTTGCTTCCGCTGCTCCAAGAGCTCGGACATGCTCCGGCAATAGAAAACGGCGCCGGAGAAGTAATCGGGACTCCACCCACGCGGCGGGCGACGGGGCATGTTGCGAAGCAGCAGGCCATCCCCTCGGCTGCCGAGGTGGCCGACGCGTTGCTGGCCCGCGAGCGCCGCCAGCAGGTTTATGCAGAATCTGCGGCCGGCCCGACAAAAACAAGCCGTTGGTCGCTCATCTGTCCCACGGACGCTAGCCAGATCCATAGAATGAGCGGATGCGTGCCGTCACGATCAGGCGAATGATCGTTTTCGGCGTATGCGCACTCGGCGTGGGAGCACTCTATCTGGTGCCTAGCGTCGCTCGGTCGCCCGGAACAGGTCAGGCTCTCGGACGCTAGTGACGAGCCGACGAGCAGCCCGGCCGGACCGCGGCTTGGCAAGACTCCGCAATCGGCCGCGACGACGGGAAATCCTGAGTCTGTGCCCGGAGGTGACGATCAACCGGTCGAGACAACCTCCGGGTCACAGCCATCGGCGACGCACTCAAACGCCAGACTGATGCGGCGGATCGCACGACCAGGAGAGCGAATGCAGCCGGGCCCAAAGAAATCAAGGACTCCGAGCCGCCCCAGCCAGTGGCCGAGATCGATGCGTCGAACGTGACCACCCGACGACTCACTGTCAGCTGGCCGGCGGCGAGCGACAACGTGGGCGTGATCGGTTACCGCATCTGGCTCAACGGCTTCGAGGTGGCGACCACGGCCGAGACCCGGGCCCAGCTGCGCTGGTTCAATGACGACAGCGGTCAGCACGTCGGTGCAGATTCGCGCCCTGGACGCGGCCGGCAATCAAAGTCGCAGTTCACCAACACTGGTCGTGACGCGACCCTCGCCTGAGCCGACCAGCTACGCCGACGCCGGAGCCTTCCGACTCGCCAACCCCGACTGACGAGTCGAACGAGTCGAGCCACCCTGCCGCGCAGTCATCGGACCCACCGAGCACTCCGCCGACCGATGACGAGTCAGCGACCGACGCACAAACAACGCTGATGGCGGCACCTCTCAACGGCCCCGGGCCGCTCATCGTGCAATCCGACCGCACGCTGCTCCTCGAAGTTGATCATCCTGCCGCCGATGCGTGCCGGATCGCCATCGCACCGTTCGCCGAGCTGGAGCGGGCACCGGAGCACATTCACACCTATCGGCTGACTCCGCTGGGACTGTGGAATGCCCGCGCTGCCGGCCACGATGCCGAGCAGGTGGTCGACACGCTGCTGACCTACAGCCGCTACCCGGTGCCGAACGCGCTGCTGGTCGACGTCGCCGAGACCATGGACCGCTACGGTCGACTGCGGATCGAGAAGCACCCCAGCGCACGGATTGATCTTGGTCAGCACTGATCGGCCGGTGCTCACCGAGGTGCTGCGCAGCGCCAAGATCAAGGGACTGGTCGGCAGCCGGATCGACGACGACACCGTGGTGGTTCACCCGTCCGAACGCGGGCACCTGAAGCAGGTGTTGCTCAAGCTTGGCTGGCCTGCGGAGGACGTGGCCGGCTACGTCGACGGCGAGGCGCACGCGATCAGCCTCAACCAGCGCGGCTGGACGCTGCGGCCCTATCAGGGTCAGGCCGCCGATTCCTTCTGGCATGGCGGATCCGGCGTGGTCGTGCTGCCCTGCGGTGCCGGCAAGACGCATCGTCGGCGCTGCGGCGATGGCGCGGGCCAGGGCCACCACGCTGATCTTGGTCACGAACACCGTCGCAGCACGGCAGTGGCGGGATGAGTTGATCAAGAGAACGACGCTGACTGCGGATGAGATCGGCGAGTACTCCGGCGCGCAAGAAACAGATCCGGCCGGTCACCATCGCGACGTACCAGGTGATCACCACGAGGCGCGGAGGGCATACATCCGCACCTCGAGCTGCTCGACGCCCGAGACTGGGGCTTGATCATCTACGACGAGGTGCACCTGCTGCCGGCGCCGGTCTTCCGGATGACCGCCGGCCTGCAGGCCCGCCGTCGGCTCGGCCTGACCGCCACGCTGGTGCGCGAGGACGGCCGGGAAGGCGACGTGTTCTCACTGATCGGGCCCGAAGCGCTACGACGCGCCGTGGAAGGACATCGAGGCGCAGGGCTACATCGCGCCCGCCGACTGCATCGAGGTCAGGGTCACCCTCAACGAAGCCGAGCGGATGGCGTACGCGGTTGCCGAGCCCGGACCAGAAGTACCGGCTGGCATCCACGGCCGAATCCAAGACCGGCGTCGTCGTGGACCTGGTAGCCAAGCATCGCGGCACGCCGACGCTCGTGATCGGGCAATACGTTGATCAGCTCGAGGAGCTCGCCGCCCGGCTGGATGCGCCGCTGATCACCGGCGAGACGACCGTGCGGCGGCGCGAGCAGCTCTATTCGAGGCCTTCCGCTCCGGTGAGATCGAACTGCTCGTGGTGAGCAAGGTTGCGAACTTCTCCATCGACCTGCCCTCAGCGCAGATCGCCGTCCAGGTCTCCGGCGCCTTCGGCTCCCGGCAGGAGGAGGCGCAGCGGCTCGGACGGCTGTTGCGTCCCAAGTCTGAGGGCATGCACAGCGCGCCTGTACGCCGTGGTCGCCCGTGACACGGTCGACGCCGACTTCGCCGCCCACCGGCAGCGGTTCCTCGCCGAGCAGGGCTACGGCTACCGCATCATGGACGCCGAGGACGCATTGGCCGCCGAGTGAAGCGGGAGTCGCATTCCCTGGAGCTGTCTGCACGGGTCCGCATGAGCGTCTTCTCCGATGCCGAAATCGCCTATTTGCAGAGCAAGACGATGGTGCCGACTGGCGAGTATCGGCACTGATGGCAGACCGCATCTCGATTCCGCTCACCTACCGGTTCAATGCCGAGGAGGACGCAATCGATCATCGGAGGCGTCGATTTCGGCAACACCAAGAAGTGGCGAGACATGCTGCAGAACCCTCGAGTCGCGTTCCTTGTGGACGACGCCTCGCCTGACGGTGCGCATGCGATCGAGATTCGCGGCGAGGCCGAGCCTCACTTCCGGGGCGGCGAGTCGATCAATCCGCGCTTTCCCAACTTCAAGCCCGAATTCGTCCGGGTGCGACCGCATCGCATCGTCAGCTGGGGCTGGAAACGGCGGGCTTCGTGCCGCACGCTCGAACGTGGGCTGAGACCAGGAACGCGGTCACCGCGGCGGTAATCGCCAGACGGGTGAGCGCAGGCGGGTCGAGGCTGGTCTAAGCCACGTCGAGGATCGTCGACTCCTCTTGAGTGCCAAGATCAATCGGCCAGATGTCCGGCTGACCTGCGAGCGACCAGAGCTCGACCAGCTCATGCGGCCAAATCCAATCGTCGGTGTGCCGCAGATCATCGTGAGTCCACCACCGGTGCCCCAGCATGGTGAGCCGCTCGTCGGCAGTGTGAGCCGAGACGTCCACCTCGAACGGCGACACCATGGCCAAGAAGAATGACTCGTCCTGTTCGATCACCAGATCGGAGTAGCCGTGGCACGACATGTCGCCTCGCGATCGGCCCCAGCAGCTCGCCCTCAGCCAGTCGGTAGCCGGTTTCCTCGGCGACCTCTCGGATGGCCGCGTGAATTTCACTCTCACCGTCGTCGATCCCGCCGCCAGGGGTCGTCCACCAGGTGGCGCCTGGAACGCCGGGGTCGCTGTCCTCGAACAACAACGTGCGGTCGTTGTCGATCATGATCACTCGCACGGTCGCCCTGGATTTGCGCGGGCGGTCCGCCGGGTCCGCGACCGGTACGTAGCTGCGCTCGGTATCAGAGGAAGACACGGCCTACACCTTACGAGCACGCCGATTGCAGCAGCGGCATGCGCCCCGATCGCGGCTCCAAAACCCGTGGACTTCTCAGCCACCCGACCGAGTAGCGTGGCCCCTCGCTCCCAACACGCACCGATCCAGCATCGGAGCATTGTGCATGCCTGAAACCTCGCTCGACATCCTGGCGCGGGAACGCATCCATCTCGAGGAGTCGCGCGCCGCGCTCGAGCGGATGCGGCAACACACGGCCGAGCCTGGAGGCATTCGGCGGCGACCACGTTTCGACCGAGCACCTCAAGCAGGCGCTCTATCGCCGGATGAAGGCCCTGGAGGACGATCCGACTGTCCCGCTCTTCTTCGGCCGGCTTGACTACGACGCCAGCCTCGGCGCGGAGCAGGACGAGACCCTCTACATCGGCCGGCGGCACGTCACTGGCGAGGCGGGCGGCGAGCCGCTCGTGATCGATTGGCGTGCGGGCATGTCGCGGCCCTTCTATCAGGCGCGACCCGGCCAGTCGATGGGCGTCCGGTCTTCGCCGGCGCTTCGGCTTCTCGCACGGCCAGCTGACCGCGTACGAGGATGAGGATCTGACCGAGCCCGAGGACGTAGGCCACTCCGACATCATGGAGTCAGAGATCGAGCGGCCCCGGACTGGCCCGATGCGCGACATCGTCGCCACCATCCAGCCCGAACAGGACAGCATCGTACGAGCAAGCTCTTGAGCCAATCGCTGTGCGTCCAGGGCGCGCCGGGCACCGGCAAGACTGCGATCGGCCTGCACCGTGCCGCCTATCTGCTTTACGCATTCCGCGATCAGCTCGCCCGCTCAGGAGTGCTTGGTCGTCGGGCCCGAACGACAGCTTCCTGTCCTACATCGCCGACGTGCTGCCGGCCCTCGGCGAGATCGATGCCGCGCAGACCACCGTGACATCGCTGGTCTGTCAGGCGAACGGCGTCAACCGTTCGCGGGCTCGACAGCGTTCCCGCGGCATTGATCAAGGGTGACGCCCGGATGGCGGAGGTGCTGCACCGAGCCGTTTGGAGCCATCTCGGCACGGCCACGGCGCCGCTGGTGGTGCCGCGCGGCGCCTACCAGTGGCGGGTCGGCGCGTACCTGACAGCGGAGGTCGTCGACGAACTACGGCAGCGTGGTGTGCGCTACGGCGCCGGTCGAGCCATGCTGCCGCAGCGACTGGCTCACCAGGTCCTGCTGCGGATGGAGGCGGCCGGCGACTCGCCCGATGATCGGGTGCAGGACGCGGTCGCCCGTAGCAAACCGGTCGCGCGCGTACGCTGATGCCATCTGGCCGGCCCTCGACCCAGTCGAAGCTGATCATGAAGCTGCTCACCGACGCCGAGTTTCTGGCGGCCGCCTCGGACGGCATTCTCAGCGCTGAGGAGCAGCAGCTGATCATGATGCGCGCATCCGCCACGGTCAGTGGGCTGCGGCTCGCTGGTCGCTCGCCGACGTGATCTTGATCGATGAGGCGGCAGATCTGCTGCAGCGTACGCCGAGCCGCGGCCACGTCATCCTCGACGAGGCACAAGACCTGTCGCCGATGATGCTGCGCGCGGTCGGGCGTCGGGCCAGCACCGGTTCGGTCACCGTCCTCGGTGATCTTGCCCAGGCGACGACGCCGTGGGCGACCCGCTCGTGGCGGGAGTCGCTGGCGCATCTCGGCCATCCCGATGCCGCCGTCGAGGAGCTGGTGGCCGGCTTCCGGGTTCCTGGCGCCGTGATCGATTTCGCGGCCCGGCTTGCTGCCACAGATTGCGCCGGCGCTCAAGCCGCCGCATTCCGTACGACGGCACCGTGGCGAACTCGACGTGCGCCCCACCGGCCAAGATCGGCGATGAGCTGGTCGACGCGATCACGCAGGCCGCAGCGTAACGAAGGCACTGTTGGTGTGATCGTCGCCGATGCCGCCGTGCCAGGCGATACGAAAGCTGCTGGAGCGGCGTCAGATGGACTACGACTTGCTCGGCGAGGATCCAGCAGCTCTTCGATCACACGAGCGAACTCGGCAGCTCGGACTCCCTCGCCACTCCAATGCTGAGGCCGATCGTGGTCCCGGCGTCGCTCGCCAAGGGCCTGGAGTTCGATCATGTGGTGCTGCTGGAGCCGGCCGAGATCGTCGCCGGTGAGCCGGATCAGGTGACGGGACTGCGCCGGCTGTACGTCTGCCTCACTCGGGCCGTCACGTCACTGATCGTCGGTACATGCGGCGGAGCTCCCGGCAGCCCTGGCAGCCTGAGCGCGATCCCTACCGATCCATCCCCCGAGAAACCGGTCAAGCACAACACGAAATTTCGCCGAATCTCCTGTTGTTAGCTGACCACTTTCGCCAATAGGACGGCCTCAGCCGAACGACGGCGGCTCTGTCAGCGGCAATCTGACCTGGAATCGGGTGTCGCCGGGATGGGACTTGACCCGCAAGTCGCCGCCGTGCCGCTGAGTGATCACGCGATAGGAGATGTCCAGGCCCAGGCCGGTGCCCTCACCGACCGGCTTGGTGGTGAAGAAGGGCTCGAAGATCTTTTGCTGCATCTCCACCGGTATGCCGACGCCGGTGTCGCAGATCTCGACCAGGACCCAGCCGTCCTCCCGCGACCGTTCGTACGGTCAGCGTTCCACCCTCGGCCATCGCGTAGATGGCGTTGTCGATCAGGTTGGTCCACACCTGATTCAGCTCCGCCGGATGCGCTGGAATCGTCGGCAGCGAGTCGATCGAAGTCCTTGACGATCTTGATGTCCTCGTTCGTTGATCTTGTGACCGAGCATGACCAGGGTGCTCTTCAATCCGTCACGGACGTCGATGTCTTGATGCGCCGCCCGATCCATCTGCGAATATTGCTTGGCCGCTGCGACCAGCGCGTGAGATCCGGCCGGTCGGAGTCCTCGATCTCCCCCATCAGCTGCTCGGTCTCCAGCGCGTAGGTGACCCAATGCAGGCCGTCGGCGAGCAGATGCCGGGTACGGTCTCCAGCCACTTCATCGAGCCACTCAGTAGTCCACGCCGGCGGCGACCAGCGTGGGTGCCAGATCCCATCCATCGTCGATGCCATGATCATCGAGCCAGCCGGAGATTTCGTCTTCAGCCTCGCTGACCTCCATAGGTGATAAGTTTCTCCGCCTTGGCCATCATTCTCTACGGCGGCCTCTTGAAGGTCGGTAAGAGCCACCAGCGCCTTCGGGTCGACGTCGGCGGTCGCCAGGTGTACGAGCTTGCGCCTGATCTCTGCTGACCAGTTCCCGCAGCGAGTTGCTGTGGCGCGTACGGCAGCGGCCGCCGGGTTGTTCAGCTCATGGGTCAGCCCGGCCGACAAGCGGCCGAGCGACAGCAGCCGCTCCCGCTGGCCGATGATGACCTGGCTTGATCGAAAGCCCATGGTGAGGCCCTCGAGCAGGTGCATCGCCATCGGGAACCACTCGCGGAACTTCTCCCCGAACTCCGCCGCACCGATGACCCAGAAGTCACAATCCGTCACGGCTCGTACCGAGCCCCAGTACGGCAGCTCAGACAAGCCCTTGACGAAGGACTGCGTGGCGCCGGAGTAGACGCCGCGTTGGTTGGTGCGTCCCGGTCTCCACCTCGGTGTTCTCCACCCGACGGTGCATGGACAGCGTCCCGGACAGCAGGACGAAGAAGCAGGTCGCCGGGTCCCCTCGGTGTAGACCGGTTGCCCGCCCGGCCAGGTCTCGCAGTACCCGTGTGTCGCTGAGCCAGGCCAGCTGCTCATCATCGAGTTTCTCGAACAGGAACAAGCGTACGCAGCTCCGAAGGGCTCAATCGCACCGGCTCGATGGTCTGTTCGCTCATGATCAACTCCTACTGCTCGGCCAGGTAGCGATGGACCAAGGTGACGGCGAGCGCCCCTTCGCCCACCGCGGACGCGACTCGCTTGACGGACTGGGCGCGTACGTCGCCCGCCACGAAGACGCCCGGAATGCTGGATTCCAGCAGGTACGGGTCTCGCTCCAGATCCCAAGACGCAGGCCGGTTGCCACCAGCTGGTCAGACGCCGAGCCGGTGACCACGAAACCGCTGGCATCTCGGACCAACGATGGCGGCAGCCAGTCCGTCAGCGGCGCCGCGCCGATGAAGACGAACAGGTGGCCCGCATCGACCACTTCCTGGCCACCGTCATGATCAACAAAGGTGACGCACTGCAGCCGATCGTTGCCCGAACAGCTCTGTACCGATGTGTTCAGCCGGACCTCGATGTTGGAAATCCCGGCGATCTGTTCGATCAAATACGACGACATGGACTTCTCCAAGCGAGTCGCCGCGTACGGCCATCGTGACCCTGGAGGCGTATCGGGAGAAGAAGACGGCTGCCTGTCCAGCCGAGTTGGCACCGCCGACGACGATCACGTGATCACCCTGGCAGGACTCGGCCTGCGTCGCCGACGAGCCGTAGTAGACCCCGCGCCGACGAGCTCGTCGGCGCCCGTCGCCTGGCAGCTGGCGGTAGCTGACCCCAGTCGGCCAGTACGACCGCATGAGTCGAGCACCGAGGATCCGTCGTCGAACAGCACCTGGCGCGCTGGACCTCTGACCTTCAGGCCCACCACTGTCCGCGCAGTCAGCAGCTCGGCCCCGAAGCGCACTGCCTGCCGGCGCGCTCGATCGGTGAGTTGATCACCCGATACACCGTCGGGAAAACCGAGGTAGTTCTCGATCCGCGAGCTCTGCCCTGCCTGTCCGCCGGCTGCCGCACGCTCCACGACGACTGTCCTGAGGCCCTCCGATGCCGCATAGACGGCGGCGCCCAGGCCAGCCGGGCCACTGCCGATGATCACCACGTCGTAGAACGCGCCCTGCGGCGTGGTGCTGAGGCCGACCGCGTTGGCGACCTCGAGCAGACTCGGCTGCACCAGCGGCTGACCGTCTCTGGTGATCACCACCGGCGCCTGGCCCGCCTCGGCACCAGCTGCCGCAAGCAGCCGCAGCACCGTCAGGGTCACCGACGTTGTACCAGCGGTAGGGCACCATGCTCCGGGCGAGGAAGTCGCGGATCTCATACGATGCCGCCGACCACGGGATGGCCCAAGATCTTGATCTTGTGCTCAGGTTCCCTGCCCTCACGCTGCCACGCTTCCAGCAGCTCGTCGACGACCGGATAGAACTTCTCCTCCGGCGGCTCCCAGGGCTTCAACAGATAGTGATCGACATCGACTACATTGATCGCCTGGATTGCCGCGTTGGTGTCGGCGTACGCGGTGAGCAGCGCTCGGCGCGCCTGCGGCACCAGATCCATTGCCTGCTCCAGGAAATCGACCCCATTCATCCGTGGCATGCGATAGTCGGCCAGGATCGCCGCGATCTGCTCGCCGCGTAGCACGACTTCCTTGATGGCCTGCAATGCCTCCTCGCCAGAATCGGAGCGCATGATCCGATAGTCAGCGCCGTAGCGGCGCCGGAGATCCCGAGCCACCGCACGCGACACGCTGGGGTCGTCATCGACTGTCAGTACCACCGGGCGCGCTTGCCGCTCAGGTCTGACTTCGGCAACCGTGGCTTCTGCAACCGGCGCTGTCATGCGCCCACCTTGTGGACGTAGCACCAGCGCCAGTGTTCGCCGGGCTCGGCCGAGGTAACGACCGCGTGGCCGGTGGTCCGAGCGTGCGCGCTGGCGTGCCTGCGCTGGCGAGGAGTCGCAGCAACCAATGTGGTCGCAGGTGAGGCAGCGGCGTAGATGCACCCACCGGCCGCCGACGGCGAGGCAATCGCCGCACGCGGCACGGAAGCTGCTGGGCACCGGGGTTAGAGGAGCGGCGTCGAGATGGGCGCAACTAGTCACAGGGCGGAATCCTTTCTTGGCGCTCAATCTAGTCTGCGCGCACCACCAGCCTGACACCTCGAGTGGCGCCTCACCGACGGGCCTGGGTCAAGGCCCAGCCAAGCGGGACCGCCGACGCCGCCGCAGCCCGGCCGCGGTCAGTCGCGCGACGATCTCGCGCGAGGACACGGGATGGGCACCTTCGGCCAGAGCCACGCCGTAGCGTTCGGCGATCACGTCGTAGTGATCACGCTCGAAGCCGCGACGGGGATTCCGATGCTGGCAGCGAAGTCATGCAGCTCCTGGTAGGACCGATCGCTGATCATGTGTGACCACAGATGGCCATGGCCGGGCCAGATGGGCGGGTCGATATAGATCGTCAAGAAGCTTTGTGCCGCCTGGATCATCGGCCGCGCGCATCGCATGATCAATGAGATTGCGCCACGTGCGAACCAGGCCGGGGTCGACGTAAGCCTTCACTGATCCCAGCGGCCGGGCAGCCGCTCAATCTGAAACGCCCGTACGCCGGACCGCGCCAGCCAGGGCACGTGCTCGGCCAGCAGCCCACCACCGGCCATCATGACCCTCCGTGCGAACGCGTCGACCTGCGCCCGAGCGACAAGATCCTCCAGGCCCTCGCTGACGCTGCGCGCCGATCCCGCGGTCAGGACCTGGTCCAAGCCCGGGAGCAGGCGTAGGTCGCGCCAGGCGCGGTTGCTCGAGATGCACGCATCCACTGCGCGGTGGAACGTCCACGGAAGATCTGGATGATCGCTGACGATCTCCGTCACCACATTGGTGTCTACCTCCGTGTGGCCATTGAGGAAACCCAGTACGACGCCATCAGCACCGACCGCGCGGTAACTGCTGAGCAATCCCTTGAGCCTGGCCACCTCGGCGCCATCGGTGGTATAGCCCTGGCGTAATCGGAGCACGACTCGTATCGGGAGGCTTGTCGCGCGGCGCACCTGCCCCATCAACGCCGGCTCCGGTGACAGGCCGTCGGTGAGGCTGGATGTCAGCTCGAGCCGGTCGGCACCTCCCGCTTCAGCCCGTTCGGCATCAGCAGCGTGCAGCACGACCACCTCGAGCAGCCCAGTCATCACCGCACTCACGACGAATCGACGGCTCGGCTTGTCGGCTCGGCTGGCTTCATGGCGTCACGATAATCCTCCGGGCCGACAAAGCAGCCGACCCTAGAATTGTGGCGTGGCTGCGGTGAAGCGGCTGGTCGCTGTCATCGCAGCGGCATGCGTGCTTTCGGCGGGCTGCACGTACGCCAAGGAGGAACCGGGGCTCTTCCGGAATCAGGCTTCCGCAGTCGCCGACGGTCGAGCAAACTGCGCTGCCCGCGCCGACCAACCCGAAATTGCCGGTGGCCGCCGAGGCGGAATGGACGACCGCCGAGGGGCTCAATATCAGCACCCGATTCGCCATCCATGCCGTACGGCGGGTCCAGGACGCGACAGTTGTCGATTGGTCGGTCACCCCGCTCAGCGCGCCCGGCCATGGACTCGGTGAGCGGCTTCCCTCGTGGGTCGATCTCGGTCTGAGCCGGAGCTCCGAGGGGGACATCAACATGTTCCTGCTCGACCCAGCCGCGCGGGAAGGTCTATCGCACGCTGAGTCACCAATCTCGGAGGTTGTTCAATCGCTGCCTCTGCACGCCGCTGTGGTTGGCGCAGCAGGGACTCCGGATAGGCGAGACCCGGCTCCTGCAGGCGACGTTCCCGCCGTTGCCGGACGCGCTCGGCTTCGTCGATGTGGATCTGATCAATCTGGCACCGTTCGTGCATATCCCGTGACCCCGATCGGCGAGGTTCCGACAGCGACGCATCCCACGGACCTCGCTCGGCCGCCGGCCGCTCTGCGCACGACTCTGGCGCAGCAAGTGTTCCGGTATCGCGACGAGCCGCGCCGGGTGCAGCGCATCTCGATCGACCGGGTCGTCGCGGCACCCGGCCGAACCTCGCTGGAATGGACGATCACCTCAGTCACGGATCAGTCCACCTTCGTCCTCGAGCCCGCCCTGTCCCCGATCGGCGGAATCTTGCCCGACGACGTCGACGTGCTGGACCCCGATGTGGTGAGCGGGCCGATGATCAGACCCGAGGGTCTCCCTGCAGCCAAACCCTCGAAGGTGTCCTGGATGACCACCGCGGTTGCCGGACGGAAGGCGTACGAGTGCCTGTGCAGCCCCTGGGACTATGGGCGGGCTCACTGCGACGCGAAGGCGGCCAGGCCAGCGTGACGAGCAACTATCCGGCGCTGCCGCCCGGAACGCGAGCCGTTTCGGTGATCCTGCCTGGCGTGGCCACGCATGTCGGGCATTCCCGTGGTCGAGGCTGAGGACGCAGCGCCACGGCTCGGACCTCCGAAGCCGTACGCCGGCGACGCATGGGATCTACTTCAGCGACGACCCGCCACGCGGCTGGACGAGCTCCCAGTGGCCGACTCCGCTGCCTGACACGGACCAGCTGAAGAACTATCGGTTCTTCATCGAGAACCTCACAAAGCTGCCGGGTTGGTGAGCGTGTCTTCTGACTGCGCAGAGATGTTTGCCGTCTCGAGCCGACTAACGGGTGTGTCCGGCCGGATTTGGACCCACTTCCCATCTCAAGACGGCGTACGTCGAGACGCTGTGATCATGCGACCGCAGGCACCCTCGACGAGCCCAGGGCGCATGCGATGCCGACACCAGAAAGGGCGGCTCCATTGAGCCGCCCTTCTGTTGATGTTGCTGTGACCGGGTTAGAAGTCCATACCACCCATACCGCCATCGCCACCGGCGCGGCATGGCGGGAGCCTTCTCCGGCTTGTCGGCGATGACCGCCTCGGTGGTCAGGAACAGACCGGCGATCGAGGCTGCGTTCTGCAGCGCCGAGCGGGTCACCTTGGTCGGGTCGGTGAACGCCGGCGTCGAGCAGGTTCTCGTACTCGCCGGTAGCGGCGTTCAGACCATGATCGGCCGGAAGGCCTTCGACCTTCTCGGCGACGACGCCGCCCTCCAGACCGGCATTGATCGCGATCTGCTTCAGCGGCGCCTCGAGCGCCACCTTGACGATCTGCGCGCCGACTGCCTCGTCGCCTTCCAGCTCGAGATCCTCGAACGCCTTGGCGCCGGCCTGCACGAGCGCGACGCCGCCGCCGGCGACGATGCCCTCCTCGACGGCCGCCTTCGCGTTGCGGACGGCGTCCTCGATGCGGTGCTTGCGCTCCTTGAGCTCGACCTCGGTGGCCGCGCCGACCTTGATCACGGCGACGCCGCCGGCCAGCTTGGCCAGCCGCTCCTGCAGCTTCTCGCGGTCGTAGTCGGAGTCAGACTTCTCGATCTCGGTGCGGATCTGGTTGACCCGGCCCGCGATCTGGTCGGCGTCGCCAGCGCCCTCGATGATCGTCGTCTCGTCCTTGGTGATGATCACCTGACGGGCCTGGCCGAGCAGCTCCAGGCTCGACGCTGTCGAGCTTGAGCCCGACCTCCTCGCTGATCACCTGGCCGCCGGTGAGGATGGCGATGTCGGTCAGCATGGCCTTGCGGCGGTCACCGAAGCCCGGGCGCCTTGACGGCGACGGACTTGAAGGTGCCGCGGATCTTGTTGACGATCAGCGCGGCCAGGGCCTCGCCGTCGACGTCCTCGGCGATGATCAGCAGCGGCTTGCCCGCCTGGATGACCTTCTCCAGCACCGGCAGCAGGTCCTTCAGGCTGGAGACCTTGGAGTTGACGATGAGGATGTACGGATCATCGAGCACGGTCTCCATGCGCTCGGTGTCGGTGACGAAGTAGGGCGAGATGTAGCCCTTGTCGAACCGCATGCCCTCGGTGAGCTCGAGCTCGAGCCCGAAGGTGTTCGACTCGTCGACGGTGATGACACCTTCCTTGCCGACCTTGTCCATCGCCTCGGCGATGATCTCGCCGACCTGGGTGTCACCGGCGGAGATGGAGGCGGTGGCAGCGATCTGCTCCTTGGTCTCCACATCCTTGGCGATGTGCGGCCAGCTGCTCGACGACGGCCGCGACGGCCTTCTCGATGCCCCGCTTGAGGCTCATCGGGTTGGCGCCGGCGGTCACGTTGCGCAGGCCCTCGCGGACCATCGCCTGGGCCAGCACGGTCGCCGTGGTGGTGCCGTCACCGGCGACGTCGTCGGTCTTCTTGGCGACCTCCTTGACGAGCTCGGCGCCGATCTTCTCGTACGGGTCCTCGAGCTCGATCTCCTTGGCGATGCTCACACCATCGTTGGTGATGGTCGGGAGCGCCCCACTTCTTCTCCAGCACGACGTTGCGGCCCTTGGGTCCGAGGGTCACCTTGACGGCGTCGGCGAGGATATTCATCCCTCGCTCGAGGCCACGCCGCGCTTCAGTGTTGAACTGAATGAGTTTGGGCATGTTCTCCGCTAGTCCTGTGAGTGATTGAAGGCTCTTCGAGCGGTGCCCGCGACGGACGGCCCATGGGAGCCTCACCGGTCAGAAGAGGTGGCACTCTCGAACCGAGAGTGCTAATGCCCTTTTTAGCACTCTCCCTATGCGAGTGCAAACAATTCGTATTTGATTGCTCCGCTCGCGTCGTCACTCAGCGAGCCTCGTACCTACTCGTCGTCGCCGCAGACGATCAAGCGTGTCTGCCGCTCTCCTCAGCACGGCGAGTGGCGCGATCCGTATTCTGATTGCTCCGCCGCTTCGCTCGCTCCGCGCGGATCGCAGCTCGTGCCACCTGACTTCGTCGTCGCTCGCAGACGATAAAGCGTGTCTGCTCGCTCCTCCTCAGCACGGCGAGTGGCGCGATCCGAAACGACCTAGTGCTGCATCTTTCCGCAGAAGGCCACCAATGGGGAATGCACGACCTGAGTCTCAAGGGTTGCGCTGAACATGGCCCAGTCGACCGAGCAGACGATTTCGCGCGCATCGGTGGGCCTCCGGTCCGAACGCGGGACCGATTCTGCTCTCAGTGATGCTGAGCGTGGGGCTGATCGCGATCGACGCGACCATCCTCGCGACAGCGGTCCCGTCGATCGTCAATGATCTTGGCGGCTTCGCTCAGTTCCCCTGGCTTGTTCTCCATTTATCTGCTGGCGCAAGCGGTGTCGGTGCCGATCTTCGCCAAGTTCACCGACCTGATCGGCCGCAAGCCGATCATGCTGGTCGGGATCGGCCTGTTTCGTTCTCGGACTCGATCTTGTGCGGGGTCGCCTGGAGCATGCCGGCGCTCATCGCGTTCCGCGCAATCCAGGGTCTCGGCGCGCGGCGCGATACAGCCAACTGGAATGACGATCATCGGCGACATCTATTCGGTGGCCGAACGCGCCCGGGTTCAGGGTTACGTCGCGAGCGTCTGGGCCATCTCAGCGGTCGTGGGACCAGCGCTGGGTGGAATCTTCGTCGACTTTCTGAACTGGCGCTGGATCTTCTTCGTCAACATTCCGCTGGGTGCACTCGCAGCATGGTGGCTGATTCGCAGATTCAACGAGAAGGTGGTCCGTAGGCAGCACCGCATCGATGTTGCCGGGTGCGGCCTTGCTCGGCGTTGGCTCCTCGCTGATCATCCTCGGACTCCTCGAGGGCGGCATCTCTGTGGCAGTGGTCTTCGCTGCCCAGCATCACCATTCTCACGCGTCGGCGTGCTGCTCATGATCGTCTTTACCCTGGTGGAGCGACGGGCCACTGAGCCAATCCTGCCCGGCTGGGTCTTTCGCAGCCGGCTGCTCAACTCGACCAATCTCGCCGCCCTCGGGGTCGGCGTGCTGCTGATCGGGCTCACCTCCTTCATCCCGCTGTACGCCCAGGGCGTGCTGCATACCAGCGCGCTGGTGGCAGGCTTTCGCGCTCGCGGCTCTGACGCTCGGCTGGCCGCTTGGCAGCGTCGGTGGCCGGCCGCATCTATCTGAGAATCGGCTTCCGTCGTACGGCGCTGATCGGCGCAGCAGTGATCATGATCGGTTCAGGGCCTGCTGACACTGCTCTCATCGCACAGCTCGGTTTGGCAGGTGGCTGCGACATGCTTCGTGATCGGTGCTGGGCCTGGGACTCGTCGCAAGCCCAACGCTGATCGCTGCGCAGTCCGCGGTCGAGTGGGACCGTCGTGGTGTGGTCACCGGGCACCTTTGTCTTCGGCCGCTCCATGGGTAGTGCGCTCGGCATCGCCGTCTTCGGTGCCATTGCCAATGCCTCGCTGAGCCAGCGGTTCGGCGGCCATGTCTCCTCCACTGCCAGCGCCATTCCGGCGAGCATTCTCCAGCCGCGCTATGCACTGGGTCTTCCTTGCTGCGGCGCGTGGTCGCGGTGCTGTTGGCAGCCGCGGTGCTGATCATGCCCAACCGCTCAGTAATGCGGTGAGAGCACTTCTGCCGTCGTAAATTGTGCATACGGCGAACGTCTGGAGATCGCGCGCCCGACGATCGGAGGTGCGATGAGCGGACGCGCCCTGCAAGTGGAGCGAGTAATGGTCGGCCATAGCGTTGGCGAAGAGTGACGACGACCTTGATTCAGCGCGCGACGCGCGAGCCGCAAAGCAAATGGCGGCGGGTCCTCGCTGCGCTCGTGGTTCTTGGTGTCTGGTCGCCGGCTGCTCGTACGATCGCGCCGAGCCGGGCCTTTTCAACCAGCCGATGACGCATGAGACCACCGCGCCGCCACTCCGTCCTGTGACGCCCGACGACAGCATCGCAAGTCCCCAACCCCGACCTGCCAGTGCGTTGGCGAAGCGATCTGGACCTCTGACGGATGGCCTCGACATCACCATGCGGATTGCAGTACACGCTCTTACGCGCGTTCACGGGTGGCACGGTCCTTGACTGGTCGGTCACTCCACTGCATGGACCAGGGCCTGCACCCGAACGATCCGCTTCCAAGAAGGCTTGATCTCGGCCTCACCAGGCCTGGCGAAGGTTATCCGAACATTGTTTTGGTGGACGCCGCACGATCGCATGTCTACCGGCCGCTGACCCTCAAAGGGACTGGCTCCCGCTGCCTGTGCACGCCGGTCACGCAGGTTCAGCGGAACCTGCGGATCGACTTCACCACGTTGCTCCAGGTCGCGTTTCCGCCCTTGCCAGACGACGTCGTCAACGGTTGACGTGCAGCTGGCGACCGTGCCGCCGTTTTGGCAGGTGCCGGTGACGCCTGCCGGCATGCTGCCGCTTGCGAGCTATCCCACTGACTTGATCGCGCCCGCCGAAGGGACGTCGGTTCTCGCCAGTACCAAGGCATTCAGCTACCGCCCAACCGGGCAGTTCTACCTCGATCATGATCAATCGCGTCTACGCCAGCAGCAGCTTCACGTCGATCGCGTGGACGATCTTGTCGCTCGGAGCATGGGTCGCGGCCTGCAGTCGGCCTCGAGTCCACCGTTCGCTGACGCTGCACCGCCGCGGCATCCCTACAACCCGATCTCGGCCGGGGACCTCAGATCAAGTTGGGCAACCATGTGTTGCCGAGCCCGTCTGATGACGACAAAGCTCGCCGGTCGCGGCGCATTGGAATGCCTCTGCACAGACCTGCGCGGCGCGAGCTGCAGCCTCGCAAAGCATGGGCCAGCAAGTCAGCGTCGTCACGAACCTGCCGCCCTCCCAGCCGGCACCTCGAAGGTGGTCGTCGTGCTGCCCGGCTTGACCAGCCTCACCGATATCCCCGTTACCAGCGCGCCCTGACGCGACGTTCCGTTCAGCCGGGCCAGCCGTACGGGATTCGCCATTCTGGACCTATCGAGCAGATCAGCCACATCCTGGCTGGGCACCGCGAGACTGGCCGACTCCGGTACCACGGCCTTACCAGTTGCGAGACACCCGCACAACGGTGGACACGATCGTGCGCTGACGCAGTGCCGCCCGCGCAGAGCGCGCTACGTCGCGACTCCGCAGGCGCGAGCTTGCCCACCAACTCGACCACGTCCGCGATGGAGTTGGCCACCATGCTTGGCCGGTAGGGAAGCGTTCTACCTCATCAGCACGGGTTGACCCGGTGAGGACCAAGATGGTGCGCATCCCCGCCTCCATCCCGGAGACGACATCAGTGTCCATCCGGTCGCCGACCATTATGGCCGTCTCGGAGTGAGCATCGATTGCGTTGAGGGCCGACCGCATATTGAGCGGATTGGGCTTGCCAACGAAATACGGCTTGATGCCAGTGGCCTGAGTGATCAACGCTGCGAAGGACCCGCAGGCTGGGATGGAGCCCTCTGATGAGGGACCTGTCGGATCGGGGTTGGTTGCGATGAACCGCGCACCGCGCTCAATGAGCCTGATCGCCCGCGTGATGTTCTCGAAGGAGTGGGTTTTGGTCTCGCCCAGAACGACGTAGTCCGGGTCACGTTCGGTAAGGACGAACCCGATGTCGTGTAGGGCCGGATGTGAGCCCTACGTCGCCGAGTCACATAGGCAGTGCCGCCGGCCTTCTGATTGGCCAGAAACTGTGCGGTGGCCAGCGCCGATGTCCAGATGCACTCCTCAGGTACGTCGATGCCGCTGCGCAGCAGTCGCGCCCGCAGATCACGTGCGGTGTAGATCGAGTTGTTGGTCAATACCAGGAACCGTCGCCCGTGCTCTTGCAGCGCGGCGATGAACTCCGATGCACCGGGCAACGCCTGCTCCTCGTGCACCAGGACGCCGTCCATGTCAGTGAGCCAGGATTCGACAGGCTTGGTGTCGCTCATGGCAGTCATTCTTCCCTCAGCCCACTCGTCAGGGCAGGCAGGCGCTCTGACTGAGTCCCGTGCAGTGCGCCCGCTCGCCTACTGCCAGACTTCGGCGTATGACCGATGCCCGCTTGCCCGACCCCGCCATGGTGGTGCTGGCAGGTGCGGCGGGTTCGGGAAAGTCCACCTGGGCAGCGAGATCGATTCCGTACGGCTGAGGTCGTCAGCTCGGATGCGCTGCGGGCAGCCGTCGGCAGTGGCCCTGCGGACCTGGATGCGTCTGTCGATGCCTTCGTGCTGCTGGATCAGATCATCGCGGCACGGGCCAAGCGCTCGTTGATGACGGTGATCGACACTCTCGGTCTGGATCCGGAGCGGCGGGCCGACTACCTGCGACTCGCGCGTGCCAGCCGAACTTCCTGCCGTGCTCGTGATCATGAACACGGCGGCCGCACTGTGCCGGGAGCGCAATCGGCTACGCGACCGGCCGGTCCCGGCTGCGGTCCTCACCGAGCAGCTGCGGAAGATCAGCAGACTTGTCGAGTCGGTCGAAGCGGAGGGCTGGGATCAGGTCTTGATCATCGACCAAGAGGCTCCAGCGGTGCGCCGGTCGAGGAACCGACCCCGCATCATGATCATGGCTCGGACCACTGGAGCCGCGCGTCGTGCTCCAGGTGTCGCGGTTTCCGTGGGGAGAGGAGGATCCTGCCGGCTGGCTCCGAGACCTGGCACTGACAGCTGATGAGATCGGCTTCGACGGCCTCGCGTTGATGGACCATCTGATCCAGATTCCCCAAGTCGATCGCGCCTGGGAGCCGATACCCGAGCCGTGGGTGACGCTCGGCATGCTCGCCGGACTGGACACCAACCTTCGGCTGGGCACGCTGGTCTCCCCGATTACCTTTCGCGAGCCGGGCATCATCGCCAAAACTGTCGCGACCCTTGATGCGCTCGAGCAATGGCCGTGCCTTCTGCGGACTGGGCGCCGGCTGGTGGCTGCGGGAGCATCAGGCGTACGGCCTGGACTTCCCGGCGACCGACAACGGCTTGATCAACTTCAGGTCTGCATCGAGACGCTTCGGGCGCTCTGGGCGCCGGGCACCAAGGCCTACCACGGCCGCTACGTGCACCTGCCCGAAACCACCTGCTATCCACGGCCGGTCAGCGACGTGCCGATCATCGTCGGCGGTTCCGGCGAGCGGCGGACGCTCAGGATCGTCGCCGAGCAGGCCGACGGCTGCAACCTGCCGTCGGACCAAACAGCGCTGCAAACCAAGATCGACATCCTGCACCGCCACTGCGCAGCTGTGGACCGCGACCCGGAGAGCGTCGGAGATCACCGTCCTCGGATCTGCCGGTGATCGGTACCGACCGCGAGGACGTGGCAGTCCGCGTGGAGCGACTCCGCGGACGGCTGCCAGCCGCCGTCTACGCCGCCCGCCACCATGCGGCACCTGCCGTTGATCATGCGCGGCGCTATCTCGAGCTCGCCGATCTCGGAGTCGGCACGATCTTTCGTTGCGCTGCCCGACCTGGCAGGCGCAGATGATCTTGCTCGGTGTGCGCCGTTGCTGGCAGCGCTCCGCCGAGGTTGATGCTCAGATTCGACGCAGACGCCGCTAGGCCAGCGCTGACTCCGTAAGCGTTCCGCCTCGGCGGCGTAGGCGGGCATGCCGAAGTGCGCGGTAGGCGGCCAGCGCCTCCTCGAGCATCTCGGCGGCGCGCGCATGCGATCGCCGGTGCCGCCACGATCCAACAGCATCCGGGCGTGCAGGCGGCGCAGGTCGGCCAGCTCGAGCCGGTTGGACATCTGCTCGGCGACATTCGCGGGCGATGCCGAAGTAGCGTTCGGCTTCCTCCCACCGACGAGCCGCCGCAGCGGCGAGACCGGCACGGGTCTCCACTAGCCGCCCGTCGAAGGTGATCCACCTTCTGCCGAGCTCGAGCACGCCCTTCGACAAGCGGAGCCAGCGCCGCGGCCTGCTCGTACAGGCCACACAGGTAGAGCGCCTCAACGAAGCCGAGCATGCCGTTCCACGAGCCGATGCCGTTGACCCGGTCGAGGCTGGGCAGCTTCGACCGCGGCTGCGCCGACTCGAAGAGTTCCATGACCTCGTCGGCGCGTCCCTGGTAGGCCAGGTGCCGCGCCAGCAGCGAAGCGCTCTGCCCAGCCGAACGCGCCCGGCGGCTCCAGCTCGACGGCGTTGCGCAGCTCGGCCTCGGCGCGTTCGGCGTTGCCTCGCCAGTGCGCGGCCAGGCCTAGGTAGATGAGCCCACGTAGCGCCACGGCAGCCCGCCCCGCTCGCCGATGTCCAAAATCTGCGGACCGAGCGCCTCCACCTGCGGCAGGTCGCCGAGCATCGCCGCCTCGCGGATCCGGTCCATGAGCACCATGAACGCCGCGCCGAGGTGACCTAACCGCTCGGCGATGCCCAGCGTCTTGTCGGCGAGGCTCGTCGCCTGCTCGCGACTGCCGAGCGTGCCGTCCTCATAGATCACGAACGCCTGCACGCTGCAGAGATCCCACAGCGCGCTCTCCCGCTCGAACACCTCGGCGGCGCTGCAGGCCGACGCGAACTCCCTCGGCGAACTCGGCGTAGCCAAATGGTGGAGCGGTCTGCATGTGCAGCACGTCGGCCAAGCGCCCGCTCGTTGCCCACCTGCTCAGCAAGCGCACGCGCCTGGTCGAACGTGGCCGTCGCCGCGGCGTAGTCGCCGCTGACGCTGAGCGCCCATCCCAGCGCGGACAGCAGGCGGGCCTTGTCCGCGCTCACGGTGTTGCCGAGTGCCGCCAGCGTCCGCTGGCCGACCTGCACCGCCTTCGACCAGCCGAGCCGTCCACACCAGCTGGTACACCATGGCCCAGCCCAACCTGACCGATGGCCTCGACCTGTCCGAGCGCCTCGTAGCGGTCCAGCGCATCGTTCATCGTGCGCAGCGCGTCGTCCCAGCGGCCCACGCTGCGCAGCGCCATCGCCAGCCGCTCGAGCAGCTCGGCACGACCGAGCTGATCAGCGGACGGGATGAGCGACAGCGCGTGCTCGAAGTGCCCGACGGCGTCGTCGAACGCGGCTGCGTCGAAGGCCCGGTCGCCCGCGATCGTCAGGTAGCGCACCAGGCTCGCCCTGTCGCCGGACCGTCCCGCACGAGACAGGTGATAGGCGAGATCGCCGGCGTGCGCCTCGAGGTCGTCGGAGTAGCGCCGCGAGATTGCCTTGGCCGTCTCGTAGGTGCAGCCGCTCGCGCTTGACCGCCGAGACGCCAGACAGCAGCGTCTGGCGGATCAGCTCGTGGCTGAACATCAGCTCGCCAGGAACCTTGCCAGGCGCGATGAGCCGGGCTCGCTCCGCTTCGTCGAAGGCCTCGACCAGCGCGTCCTCGACCGACGCCGGCCACCTCGCCGACGATCTCGGAGGCGAACACCCTGCCCGACACGGCGGCCGCTACCAGCACCTCGCGGGTGGACGCGGCCAGGCGGTCCAGCCGCTGCCCCACGCACCAGCCGGATGCTCTCGGGCACCGACACCTCGTCCAGCCGCAAGGTCAGCACGCAGCCGGCCATGCTCGTCGAGCAGCACGCCGGACTCGACAAGGTGCAGATAGACCTCCTCAACGAAGAACGGGTTGCCCTCGGTCTCGCGGTCGAATCACCCGCGCCAACTGCTCGGGCGCCGGCTGCCCGGCGAGCGCCCGCAGCATCGCGCGCACCGCCGTCGAAGGACAGCCGACGCAGGCTAACCCGTTCCACCAGGCGCCGATGCCCAAGCTGCCCGATGACTCGGGCCAGCGGATGGTGCAGATCTACTTCGACGTCTCGGTAGGTGCCGAGCACCAGCACCGGCATCTCGGGCAGCAGCGGCGCCAGGTACTCGGTGAGCAGCACGGTTGACTCGTCGGCCCAGTGCAGATCCTCGAGTACCAGCAGCAGCGGCTGGCCCTGCGCGGCGCGGCCGATGAACTCGCTGAAGCTGTTCCAGCACATAGCGGCGCGCCAGCTCGGCCGGCAGCTCGACGGGCGGCGGGATGTCCGGGAAGACGCGCCGCAGCGCCGGCGCGATACGGGCGATCTCCGCGGCCACGTCGCCGAGCGCCTCCCGCAGCGCCAGCGGGCTGCGCGGGTTGCTGATGCGCCTGCTCGATCATCTCGACGTACGGCAGGTACGGCGGGGCGCCGCTCATCTCGCACGCAGTGCCCGGTGAGCACCCGCATCCCGCGCGCCTCGGCCTCGTCAGCCGATCTCGGCCACCAGCCGCGACTTGCCGACGCCTGGCTCGCCGGCGATCAGCGCCAGCCCGCCGTGCCCGGCGAGCGCGTCGTCGACGAGCCGGCGCAGGCTGGCTCCGCTCTGCATCCCGCTCCACGAACGGCGTGAGCCGCGCTGGCACGGCACTCGGCCGGGCGCCCGCTGAGGTGTCGCTCCAGGACACCTCGTACAGCCGCCAGCGCTCGGGAAACCCCGCAGCCAGAACAGCCCTGAATCGAGAAACGAGCCAGTCCACATCCGGCTCGGCGTGCTTGCGCACCTCGTCGGAGGTCAGGATCTGCCCGCCGACCGCCTCGGCCATGACCCGCGCCGCGAGCGTGCACGGCCTGCCCGAGCAGATCGCCGTCGTGCTCGGCGACCTGGCCCGTAGTGGATGCCGATGCGGACCTCGACGGCGCGCTGCGGGTCGGCGGCGTTGTGCTCGTGCAACGCGCGCTGGATGGCGACGGCGGCGCGGACCGCTGCCACGGTCGACGGAAAGGAGATGAGAAATCCGTCGCCCAGAGACTTGCGCACCCGGCCACCGAAGGCCGTGACCTTGTCGTGCACGATCGCTGCCTGCGATCCCAGGATGTCGTCGGCGTCCCGGTCGCCGCGCGCCCGCCGCAGCGCGGTCGAGCCGACGACCTCGGTCATCATGATCGTGAGCACCTTGGCTGCGCGGCTGCGATCCGACAACGGCCTGCCTCCCTGTTAGCTGCTTAGCAGCGGACCTGCCCGTTCAGACTACGGCGGTACGGGCGGCTGCTGACGTTGCCGCCGCGTAACGCCGCTAGAGCCGCGCCTCGACGCTGGCAGCCGTTCCGCCTCAGCGGCATAGGCGCGCATGCCGAACGTGCGGTAAGCGGACAAAGCCTCCTGCAGCATCTCGGCGGCGCGAGCGTGGTCGCCATTGCTTCCGCGCATCCAGCAGCATCCGGGCGTGCAAGCGGCGCAGGTCGGCCAGCTCGAGCCGGTTGGGCATCTGCTCGGCGACCTCGCTGGCGATGGCGAATTGGCGTTCGGCTTCCTCCCAGCGACGGGCCGCTGCGGCGACGAGACCGGCACGGGTCTCCACCAGCCGGCCGTCGTAGGCGATCCATCTTCTTGCCGAGCTCGACGCAGCCCGTTCCACAAGCGGCGACAGTGCCGCGCGCCTGCTCGTACAGGCCACACAGGTAGAACGCCTCAACGAAGCCGAGCATGCAGCTCCACGAGCCGATGCCGTTGACCCGGTCGAGGCCTAGGCAGCTGCGATTGTGTCTGACCGCTCGAAGAGTTCCATCACCTCGTCGGCGCGCCCGTAGGTAGGCCAGGTGCCGTGCCAGCAGCGAACTGCTCTGCCCGGCGAACGCGCCCGGCGGCTCCAGCTCGACGGCGTTTCGCAGCTCGGCCTCGGCGCGTTCGCGCATTACCTCGCCAGTGCGCGGCCAGGCCCAGGTAGAGGTGGCCCAAGTAGCGACACGGCAGCCCGCCCCGCTCACCGATGTCCAAGATCTGCGGACCGAGCGCCTCCACCTCGCGGCAGGTCGCCGAGCATCGCCGCCTGGCGGATCCGGTCCATGAGCACCAGGAACGCTGCGCCGTGGTGGCCTAGCCGCTCGGCGATGCCCAGCGTCTTGTCGGCGAGCCTGACCGCCTGCTCGCGACTCCCCAGCGAGCCGTCCTGGTAGATCACGAACGCCTGCACGCTGCAGAGATCCCACAGCGCGCTCTCTTGCTCGAACGTCTCAGCGGCCTGCAAGCCGACGCGAATCCCATCGGCAAACTCGGCGTAGCCGAGATGGTGGGCGGTCTGCATGTGCAGCACGTCGGCCAGTGCCCGCTCGTTGCCCACCTGCTCAGCAAGCGCGCGCGCCTGATCGAACATGGCCACGGCCGCGGCGTAGTCGCCGCTGGCGCTGAGCGCCCGTCCCAGCGCAGAGAGCAGGCGGGCCTTGTCCGCGCTCGCGGTGTCGCCGAGTGGTGCCATCGCTCCGTCGGCAGACCGCCACTGCCTCGATCAGCCGGCCGTTCCAGGTGAGCTGGTACACCATGGCCCATCCCAACCTGCCAATGTCCTCCGCCTCGCCCGAGCGCCTCGTAGCGGTCCAGCGCTTCGTTCATCGTGCGCAGCGCGTCCTCCCAGCGGCCCACGCTGCGGAGCGCCATCGCCAGCCGCTCGAGAAGCTGCGGCTCGACCAAGCTCATCACTGACAGGGATAAGCGACAAGCGCGTGTCTCGAAGTGCCCGACCGCGTCGTCGAACGCGGCTGCGTCGAAGGCCCGGTCGCCCGCGATCGTCAGGTAGCGCACCAGGCTTGCCCTGTCGCCGGCATCGTCCGGCGTGCGACAGGTGGTAGGCAAGATCCCCGGCGCGTGCCTCGAGGTCGTCGGAGTAGAGCGCGCGAGATTGCCTCGGCCGCCCGTAGGTGCAGCCGCTCACGCTTGACCGCAGAGACGCCGGACAGCAGCGTCTGGCGGATCAGCTCGTGGCCGAACATCAGCTCACCAGCGGACCTTGCCGGGCGCGACGAGCCGGGCTCGCTCGCGCTTCGTCGAAGGCCTCGACCAGCGCGTCCGGACCGGCGTCGGCAACCTCGCCGACCAGCTCGGTGGCGAACACCCTGCCGGACACTGCGGCCGCCATCAGCACCTCGCGGGTTGATGCGGCCAGGCGGTCCCAACCGTTGCCCCAGCACCAGCCGGATGCTTTCGGGCACCGACACCTCCTCCAGCCGCAGGTCAGCCCGCATCCGGCCAAGCTGCGTCGAGCAGCACGCCGGACTCGACGAGGTGCAGATAGACCTCTTCGACAAAGAACGGATTGCCCTCGGTCTCGCGGTCGATCACCCGCACCAACTGCTCCGGTGCCGGCTGCCCGGCCAGTGCCCGCAGCATCGCGCGTACGCCGTCGAACGAGAGCCGGCGTAGGCTCACCTGTTCCACTAGGCGGCGGCGGCTCAGCTGGCCGATGACGCGGGCCAGCGGATGATTCAGATCCACTTCGACGTCCCGATAGGTGCCGAGCACCAGTACCGGCATCTCGGGCAGTAAGCGGCGCCAGGTACTCCGTGAGCAGCAGCTGTCGACTCGCCTGCCCAATGCAGGTCTTCCAGCACGAGCAGCAGCGGCTGGCGCTGCGCGGCACGGCCCACGAATTCGCCGAAGCTGTTCCACACATAACGGCGTGCCAGCTCCGCCGGCAGCTCGACGGGCGGCGGGATCTCCGGGAAGGCGCGCCGCAGCGCCGGCGCGATACGGGCGATCTCCGGGGCCACGTCGCCCAGCGCCTCACGAAGCGCGACAGAGCTGCGCGGGCTGCTGATCGCCTGCTCGATGATCTCGACAGTAGGGCAGGTACGGCGGGTGCCGCTCATCTCCGCGCAGTGCCCGGTGAGCACCCGCATGCCGCGTGCCTGGGCCTCGTCGGCGATCTCGGCAACAAGCCGTGACTTGCCGACGCCTGCCTCTCCGGCGACGAGCGCTAACCTGCCGCGACCGACAAGCGTGTCGTCTACCAGCTGGCGCAAGCGCGCTCTCTCGGCATCCCGCTCCACGAAAGCGGTGAGCGGTGCTCGGCACAGCACTGGGCCGTGGCCCCGCTGAGGTGTCGTTCCAGGACACCTCGTACAGCCGCCACAGCTCCGGGAATCCCCGCAGCCAGAAAAGCCCGGAGTCGAGAAATGAGTAGTCCAGCTGCGGCTCGGCGTGCTTGCGTATCTCGTCGGTGATCAGGATCTCACCGCCGACTGCCTCGGTCATGACGCGGGCCGTGGCATGCACCGCCTGCCCGAGCAGATCGCCATCCCGCTCGGTGACTTGGCCGGAGTGGATGCCGATGCGGACTCTCGACAGCGCGTTGCGGGTCGGCGGTGTTGTGCTCGTCCAACGCACGCTGGATGGCGGCGGCAGCACGGACCGCTGCCACATCGGAGGGAAAGGAGATGAGGAACCCATCGCCCAGAGACTTGCGTACCGGCCACCGAATGCTGCGACCTGGTGCTGCACGATCGCTGCCTGCAGCGTGAGAATGTCGTCGGCGTCCTGGTCGCCACGTGCCCGCCGCAGCTCGGTCGAGCCGACGACGTCGGTCATCATGATCGTGAGCGCGTTCGCTGCGCGGCTCCGATCCGGCAAGGACTGCCTCCCCTGTTGGCTACTCAGCTGCGGATCTGCCGTTCAAAACCACGGCGCCGAGGTGTAGCTACATTGCACACGGTGACGGTCCTGGCATCAAGTTGATCAAAGAATCGTTACAGGCGACGCTCGGTCTCCGGATCCGGGCCGTCGTAATACTGATCGATGACCTGCCGGAAGATCGTCTTGATCAGGATCGGCGTGCGCGAACAGGGTCATCGAGGAGCGCAGCTTGATCGCGTCAATGCCGCCGAAGATGTGCTCCGCGCTGAGTCCGCTGATGCGAGGCGAGGATCTCGGCACACTCGACCAGCCGTGGTCCGAGCACCGGATGCGCGAGGTAGGCCTGCGCCTCGGCCAGATCGCTGATCGCGTACGCCTGGGCCATGGCGCTGCGCCCTAACCCAGCGATCTGCGGAAAGATGAACCACATCCAATGGCTGGTCTTGCGGCCGTTCCGAAGCTCGGCGACTGCCCGCTGATAGGTGCCGCCACTATCCTGCGCTCGGACGAACCGCTCGAGATCCATGAGCCCGACGCTAGTCTCGCTGGCACTTGACGGCAGCCACCCTTCCTACCAAACCGGTCGCGAACAACGCCGGCTCCGGTCGGACTCTTGTTGTTGATGACCACTTTCGAGCAAGACGAGGGACCGGGTAAGCCCGGGTCCACCTAGCGCTCGGCCCCGCCCGCAACCGCCGGAATGATGGAGATCTTGGTGCCCTCGGCGACCTGCGCATCCAGGCCGCCGATGAAACGCACGTCGTCGTCGCCGACGTAGACATTCACGAAGCGTCGCAGCGCGCCGGCGTCGTCGAGGATCCGCGCCCTGATACCCGGGTGGTTGCTCTCCAAGGAATCCAAGACCTCGGCAAGAGTGCCGCCATCGGCACTCACCTCGCCTGCACCAGCCGGTGTAGGTGCGCAAGATGGTGGGAATGCGGACGGTGGCACTCATGAGTTCGTCTCCTTCCAGAAGTCGATGAACGCCTCGTAGCGCGGTGGGATCGTGATCTTCGGTCCGACGCGATCGGCAACTGCGTCGAGGGTCTTGAGCCCGTCACCGGAGTTGATCACCACGGTCTCGGCTTCCGGATCCAGCGCTCCGTCGGCAATGAGCTGGGCGGTGACGCCGACCACGACGCCGCCTGCGGTCTCGGCAAAGATGCCCTCGGTACGCGCCAGCCGTTGGATGCTCGACGCCAGCGTGTCGTCGTCGACGTCGGCAACGACGCCGCCGGTGCGCCGTACCACATCGAGCACGTACGGCCCGTCCGCCGGATTGCCGATGGCCAGCGACTTGGCGATGGTGTCCGGCTTCACCGGTGCGCACGAAGTCCAGGCCAGCGCGAAACGCCTGCGCGACGGGTGAGCAGCCGCTGGCCTGGGCGCCGAAGATCACGAACGGCTTCTCCTCCACGAGGCCAAGCTTGATCAGCTCGCGGAACCCCTTGTCGATCTTGGTCAGCTGGGCGCCGGAGGCAACCGGGACGACGACTTGATCAGGAAGTCGCCAGCCGAGCTGCTCGGCGATCTCGTACGCCAAGCGTCTTCGAGCCCTCGGCATAGTAAGGCCGCACATTGACGTTGACGAAAGCCCAGCCCTCTTCCTCCGCCGCGATCTCGCTGGCGAGCTTGTTGACGTCGTCGTAGGTGCCCTTCGACGGCGATCAGGGAGGTGTCGTAGATCGGCGGAAGCCAAGATCTTTTGCTTTTCAAGGTTCTGCGGCACGAAGACGACCGACTTGATGCCGGCCCGGGCAGCGGCCGCGGCTACGGCGTTGGCGAGGTTGCCGGTCGAGGGGCAGGCCAACACCTGGAGCCCCAGCTCGCGGGCAGCCGACAGGGCGACGGCGACAACCCGGTCCTTGAAGGAGTGCGTCGGATTGCCCGGAGTCGTCCTTGACCCAGAGTTGTTTCAGACCGAGATCATCCGCAAGATTGCGGGCATCGACCAGCCGGGTGAAACCGGGATCGGTAGAGCGGAAGGTGGCGATGTCGGCTGGGACCGGCAACAGCGGGGCATATCGCCAGATGCTCCGCGGGCCCGCCTCGATCCTGCTCCGGGTGATGGTCGGGAACTCGTAGCCGACCTCGAGCGGACCGAAGCACTCGGTACAGACGTAGTACGGGCCGAGCGGCGTAATGGCCCCACACTCGCGACAGACGAGGTGGGTGGCATTCCCGAAAGCGCCGGCCCGGACGCCACGAGTAGGAGCTTGATCGGTGTCGACGACCGCGGTCATGATCAGTCTCTTCTTCATCTTTCTCAGCCGGCCTTCGACTGAGCCGGAGTTGGCACCGTTTCTGATCGATCAGCCGGTTGCCGGGGAGTCATCGGGCCGGTCCCTCGTCCCCTCTGGATGAACACGGCTCAGCCTAGGGTGGGGCCCATCTGGCGCACGTCGATTTCGCATCCCGGGAACGATGTCCAACAGGTGGACGCCCGCTTCTAGTCACTCAGGCGGGGAATGGGCTCTCCCGCGACGTACTGCAAAGATGAGACCGTGAAACCTGGCTGGCCCGAAGGCGGTTGGCAGTGGGTCCGCTTCGTCGGCAACCTCGCCAATCTCACTACCCCTCTGGGACTGGCAATTGCTGGCACTGGGTGGCGCCACGATCAAGCGCGGACCACGAGGGGCTGTTTCTTGGCGAAGGCTACCGCTTCGGTTTCCCGGTCGCCGGCGCCTTCACCGTCGGCAATGTGATCACAACCAGCAGCACATGGGAACAGATGCTCAGCCGCAATCCCCTGCTGATCAAGCACGAGGAAGCGCACACCTGGCAGTACCTGTACTGCTTAGGACTCCCCTACTACATCCCGTACGTCATCTTCACGGGGTGGTCGGTAATCCGTACCGGCGACCGAGCAGCGCGGAACTTCTTCGAGCGCCAGGCGGGACTGAGCATCGGCGGCTATGTCGACTATCCGGTGAGAGCCGGTCGGGGAAGGCATCCGAGCCGTACTTGGGCGACTGAAACTTCAGTCGATCGTAAGATCGATGCCGAGCCGCTTCGCCGAGCGGTTGCGCTGCCGTGTCGCGCGTAGTCGTCTCAGCCTCTTGACCAGCAGCGGATCCTGGGCCAGCGCTTCCGGTTTGTCGATCAAGGCATTCACGATCTGGTAGTAGCGCGTCGCGGACATCTGGAACTTGTCGCGAATCGCCTGCTCCTTAGCGCCGGCGAACTTCCACCACTGTCGCTCGAACGTGAGGATCTCGGCGTCCCGGGCGCTCAACGCGCCAACGGAATCCTTACCGTCATGCTGTGGACTGGAAGCGACGATCATGGGCTCATCGTAAATCGAAATTACATCCGTGTGTCATTCGTAGCGTCACGAGATTCTGGCATCGACTGAGTTCGAACCCCGATCATTCGCCACACTGGGAGCAAGATAGCCGCCTGAGACCGGACTCGGCCACCCACTCCGCCAACTGGGCGCGATGCTGCTGGATGGGATCGTGACTGGATCTCGTGGGCTGGGGCATCCTTGCCACTGGGCACATCGCCTCAGTGTTCTCTCGTGATCTTGCACTGCTGCCGGACCAGGCGCGGCTGGTCGCCGTGGGTTCACGCAGCCTCGACAGGGCAATGGCCTTTGCAGCTGATCATGGAATCCCCGCGAGCCTACGACTCTACGCGGAGTTGGCTGGAGATCCCGACGTCGATGTGGTCTATGTCGCCTCTCCCCATCATGATCATTTTTCGTCTGCGAAAGTGTGCCTGAGGCTGGAAAGTCGGTGCTGGTTGAGAAACCCCTGACCACCAGTCCGGCCGATACCGAGGAATTGATCAGCCTGGCGAGTGATCGCGGATTGTTCTTGATGGAGGCGATGTGGACCCGACCAACCCGCTGCTCCGTAAGGCCGGCGGCCCTGGCGGCTATCCGGTGATCTTGGTGATATCCGCCATCGTCTCGGCAGACTTCGGCTTTGCTTTTCGGGGGCGCCGACCCATCGGCTGCTCGATCCGGCACCTGCCGGCGGCGCCATCCTCGACGCCGGCGTCTATCCACCGCATGTGGTGAATCTCTTCCTCGGCGAGCCGGCGGACTTGCCAGTGTGTTGGCAGCCACGCGGTGACCGGCGTGGACAGTCACGCCGCGGCCGTGCTCAGCTACCCAGCAACCAGGATCGCCCGGCCGCCACTGCGACTGTCATCTGCTCCTCAGAGGCCGACCTTCCCACCAGTCTCCAGGTTTACGGCAGCTCCGGCCGGATCATGATCGACGACTTCTTCATCCGGCCAAGCGAGATGCTGGTCTATCGGGGGCGTCCTCATGATGTCGCCCCCGAGGTCTTGGTCACGCAGTGGCCGGGCGGCGGCTACACCTTTCAGGCCCAAGAGGTCATGCGCTGTTCTGCGAGCTGGTGAGGCGCGAGTCGTTCATGGTCCCGTGGGTGACTCACTGGCTGTGGCGCGTACGCTCGCTCTCTGGCAGGCGGCGGTCAGCGATGGTGCCTCAGACCGGAATGGGCCGGCACAGGAGGAATCAGTCATGGAGCGGCTGACCGGGGTGGTCCAGCCGTACGCGTGGGGATCGCGGACGGCGATTCCAGAGTTTCTCGGCGTCGCACCCAGCGGGGAGCCGCAGGCCGAACTCTGGTTCGGTGCGCACCTGCTGGCACCCTCGACGGTCGATGGCGAACCGCTGGACAAGCTAGTCGCTCACGACCCAGTGGGTGCTGTTGGCGCGGCCTCCGTTGATGCCTTCGGGCCGCGACTCCCTTTCTGCTCTAGCGTGATCGCGGCCGCACAGCCGCTGTCCCTGCAGGCCCATCCTTCACGTGAGGAGGCCGAGGCTGGATTTGAAAGCGAGCAGGCGGCCGGGATTCCGCGCGACGCGCCAAACCGGACTCCATCGCGACGGCTGGCCAAAGCCTGAGGTGTTGTGCGCGCCTGGTCGCCACCGAGGCACTCTGCGGCTTCCGCGAGCCGGATGAGACGTACCAGATGTTCGCAAAGCTTGGCGTTGCGGACACGCTTAGACCTTGTCCGGCCGCTGGCCGATGCTGCGCGTGTCCGGCGAGGAGCGCTTGGCCGACGGTTTTCGCGCGGCTGCTGCGACTGACCTCCGAGCAGCGTTGCATGATCACCGAGCGTGGTGCAGGCTGCGGAGGCGGTACAGGCATCCGATGAACTGGCGTTGTTCGGGCAGCACAGCCATCGAGCTCAATGCCTTCTATCCCGACGACCCCGGGGTGCTGGCCGCTCTGCTGATGAACAGGATCACGCTGCATCCAGGCGAGGCCCTATCATGCCGCCCGGAAACCTGCATGCCTACCTCAGCGGCGGCGGGATAGAGATCATGGCCAACTCCAGACAACGTGATGCGGGGCGGCCTAACGCGGAAGTATGTCAACGTCGAGGAGCTCCTCGCGATCGTGGATTTCACCCCGGCTTTCGTGGCTTGATCACTCCCATCGAGGAGTCACCAGGGGTGTGGCGCTACCCGACGCCCGCGCCGGAGTTTGGGCTGTGGCGCATCGAGGCCGGAGGCGAAGCGGTGCCAGTCCCAGCATCCACCACGGGCGCATCCTGCTGGTAGCCGACGGTGAGCTGACAGCCAGCTCACCCGCTGCGAAACTTGAGCTTGGGCGTGGTGGGCTGCACTCTGGCTGCGGGCGATGTGGTCGTCGTGACTGGCCGGGGCACGGCATTCGTCGGTGGTCCCGGAGTCTTCTGACCGCGACACTTGGGTAGGCTGTCCCGGCATTGCTGGCGTGGGCTCGTCGTTTGGTGCCATTCACAGGAGTCTGGCCTGAATGAGCCTACGAGAACTAACCGCGAAACGGACTGAGCCCTGTGAATGTCCTTGAAACCCGCCTCTGATCAGGCGAAACAGAGCCCCTCCCTGAGTCGTAATCAAGAGGGAACGACCGCGCCAGCGCATCGGCATCGGGCCGACAACAGGGTGTCCAGGACCTATGCCGCGTCCCCACGGCCGCCATCCTCGCCAGAGGCGGCCGAGGTCTCGCCGATGGACTATGACGGGCTGGAGCGCTGGACGCGGTGGGATTTGAGCGCGGGATGAGATTACGCAAGGGCGAACGGTAGGCGTCAAAATCCCCGACCGACTCTCGTCACGACCGACGCAGTACCACCTCGCGCGTTTGCCTTCTTCTCTTGAACTTTCCGGAGGCGCGGCGCGCGGCCAGCCTCGATTTGCGCCATGCCCAAGACGCGCACGATCGCGGCAATAGTCGCCGTAAGCTTCGCCGGATCGGTGACGGTCGGCTGTGGCGGCCATCTGATCAATATCGCGGTGGGGGTGTCCGGCCGGTGGACGAGTTCGATCTCAAGTCGATCGGATTGGGTGACCGCACCCACGGCTAGGAACCGATCTGAATCTCTCGACACCGAGTTGTCCACAGGCCCCACGATTCCCATGGCCTAAGTTTCCCACACTGCGGATATTTTGTCCTTGGATGCCCGAGAAGGCCACAAAATCTTCTGAGGTCGCGTTGCTTGCGGCAACACAGTTGGTGCTCGCAGCGGTTCGCTTCCGTTGTCGCCGCAGATCTTCCTGCCGCTCGTCCACGCCCATCACCGGCATATCGCTTGTGTGCGTAAATGCTCCGCGCGAAGGCTGACTCCGTCCAGTCCCGACGGCGACCAGCAGACTAGGCTCAGCAAGATCACGCGTGCCGATCAGCCCGATCGTCCGGTTCTTTCACCTCTGCGGATGACGCATGAAAGCGCTGTATCAACCGCGACGGAGAACTCTCCGTCCTGTAAGTGCCTAGGAAGACGTGAGGACAGCGGTTACGATGAGATCGCGTCGAGAGAACGGGCGACACCCGACCGTCCACCCAACGGCAGGACACACGTGACACCGGTCCAGCGTGCCAAATGGCTGCGCCGCCGTAGCCGTGCTGGGTGTCGCGATCACATGGGGCGTCAGCTTCGCTGTTGTCAAGGCTACGGTCGGAGAGGTCAGCCCATCGCGTCTCGTCGGTTGGCGTTTCGCCTTGGCCACCCTGACCCTGCTCACGCTGCGACCGCGCGTCCTGGGCGATCTTGACAGGCAAATCGTAAGTCGCGGGATCGTCCTGGGCGCGCTGCTGGGCATCGGTTTTGTGCTTTGCACCATCGGTATGCAAACGACATCGGTGTTGATCTCGGCGTTCGTCACGGGGACAACCGTCGTCTTCGTCCCCTGATTGCCTGGATCTTGCTACGACGCCGACTAACAATCTCGGAGCAGCCGCTGCGGTGTTCCTCGCTTTGGTGGGGCTGGCAATGATCACAGTGCGAAGCTTCGCCGTCGGGCCCGGAACGCTCCTTATCTTGACCGCCGCGGTCTTGTGGGCCCTTCACTTGGTTGCGTTGGAGAGGTGGTCACGTGCCGGTCACCTGTATGGCCTCACAGTGATCCAGCTCGCAACGTCCGCCACGGTCGCCCTGGGCTGCCAAGTCCTGCTCGACGACTGGCAAGGTTTCTGCGCCACCGATGTCGGTGTCCGCCGCAGCAGGCATCATTTTCTCTCGGAGCCGCCGCTACCGGCGGCGCCTTCGTCGCATTGAGTTGGGCGCAGACGCGCCTGGACACGACCACGACGGCGGTGATCTTGACACTCGAGCCGTTAGTGGGAGCCGTCATCCTCAACGCGGCCACACATGGCAGCGATAACTCATGGTTGTGAGGCGCCCGCGAGGATGAAGATCAACAGCTCTGATCCACCGTTGCCCCCGGAGCGGCGCTAGACCTCGTCGCGGCGTGAGACCTACTCCGCGCTCCGCCACACCGAACGCGCTAGCGTGCGGGCGTGGAATCCTCCGAAGCTGAGCCAATCCCAGCCACGGGCGCCGACGGTGTTGAGCTGGTGCCGTTCAACGAGTCGCGTTGGCCTCCCGCCGCTGCGGTGTTTGTGTTCATGATCCTCAACATCGCAATGCGGATCTGGTTGCCCGAGGAGCCGGTCATTGGCGTGCCGTGGCTGCTTCCGGCACTTGAAGCCGCCATTCTCGGGGTTCTGGTGTTCGGCCACCCGGCCGACCTGGCCAGGCACCGACGCTGGCTGCACCCCACCGCTGTCACGCTCGCAACCCTGATGGTTGCTGCAGCACTCTGGGCGACAGTGCGCCTGATCGACGACCTGATCCACGGATCGGCGCTGACCAACGACCCCGCACGCCTGCTCGCCGCCGGTGCGCCTAGTGTGGCTCGGCAACAACCTGTCCTTCGCACTGCTGTATTGGCTGATCGACAGCGGCGGCCCGATCATGCGTGCCCGGCAGCCATTGCCGGCCGACTTCGCGTTCACCCAGCACATGAGCCCGGAGCTCGCGTCGCACGGCTGGCGGCCGGTGTTTCTCGACTATCTACACCTGGGTTTCACGAACGCGACCGCATTCAGCCCAACCGACGTGATGCCACTGACCCAGCGCGCCAAGTACACAATGCTCGTGCAATCGACTGTCGCCCTCGCGTTATTCGGTCTCATTGTGGCCCGAGCCGTAAACGCCTTCACCTAGCAAGACTTGGTCCCCAGAAGACCTGCAGTCATGAGAACACTTTGTCCATACGGCAGGTGCCCGCCCATATCACCTAATGGGACTGCAGCAGCGTCTCGTTGAGGCATTCTGTTGCCCGAGCCCGCTGTCGGTGAGCACTCTGTTCGCCCTGACCTTGCGTGAGGTCTATGACTAGATCGTGCCCCGGCGGTTGGTGAGGGGGCCGGTAGTGCTGGTGGGATGTCGTGCCGGTTGAGCACTGATCCATTAGGTCGTAGCAGGTCTTCTCCGCGGTTCGAGCCGTTGTTGATCAATATGCGAGTGGGGAGGCGCGGTGCTGTTTATTGGCGACGATTGGGCTGAGGCCCACCATGACATCGAGATCGAAGACGAATCGGGCCGGGTGCTGGCCCGCCGTCGACTGCCGGAGGGCCTGGCGGGGATCACGACCTTGCATGAGCTGGTCGCGGAGCATCTGGATCCCGACGGCCGAGCCGGATCAGGTGCAGGTGGGTATCGAGACCGACCGTGGGCCGTGGGTGCAGGCGTTGCTGGCTGCCGGCTATGTGGTGTTCGCGATCAACCCGTTGCAGGTGGCCCGGTATCGGGAACGGCATTCCCCGTCGGGGGCGAAGTCGGATGCCGCGGATGCGCATCTGCTGGCCGAGATCGTCCGGCTGGATCGGGCGCATCACCGCCGGATCGCCGGCGACAGTGAGATCGCCGAACACGTCAAGATCGCAGCTCGGGCGCATCAGAGCGATGATCTGGTCGCGGGTGCGGCAGGTGAACACGCTGCGGTCGCTGCTGCGGGAGTACTACCCGGCCGCCTTGGCCGCGTTCGGGACCGACCTCGCGGGCCGGGACGCGTTGGCGGTGCTCACCGTGGCACCCAGCCCCGACCTGGGCCGGCGGCTGTCCCAAGCGCGTATCGAAACCCTGCTGCGGCGTGCCGGCCGGCAACGGAACGTCTCCAGCGACCGCCGCCACGATCCGGGCCGCGTTGACATCTGAGCAGCTGGCCGCTCGACCCGGTGTGATCGGCGCCTACACCGCCAGCGCATCAGCGCTGCTGGCCGTGCTGTCGACGATGGCGGCGCAGACCGAGGTGCTGGCCGGGCAGGTGGAGCAGGGTTTTGGCCAGCACCCGGACGCTGAGATCTACCGCAGCCAACCTGGCCTCGGTGTCATTCTCGGCGCCCGGGTGCTAGCCGAGTTCGGCGACGACCCCGGCCGCTACGCCGACGCCAAAGCCCGGAAGAACTACTCCGGCATGTCACCGATCACCAAAGCCTCCGGGACCAAACGGGTGGTTTTGGCCCGCTTCGCCCGCAACCGCCGCCTCGGCGATGCGCTGTTCCTGCAGGCATTCGCCGCACTGAACAATTCCCCAGGCGCCCGCGCGTTCTACGACCGGCAGCGCGCCCGCGGAGCCACCCACTACCAAGCCCTGCGCACCCTCGCCAACCGGCTCGTCGGCATCCTCCACGGCTGCCTACGAAGCCACACCCTCTACGACGAGCACCTCGCCTGGCACAGCGAACCAGACAAACTCAGCCCTGCAGCTTGACCGCTTCCGGTCGTGGGATGTCTAGGTCAGCAGTACTCTGTTTCGTAGCGTGTGTGCAGTGGTGTGCGGCCTAACACTGGGCAGTGAACATACAAACCAAGCACCAGGCCCGACTAATGGCTGAAGTGGAGCAAGTCCTGCAACTTATTGCCCGAGAGAAGGACTTGAACGCGAGGATCCTGGCCCAGAGAGCTAGCGGTAGATCGGGTCGGGGGTAGCGACCTCAACGTAGAGACCAGATCGTCATCCACAGCCCGGGCTTCCGAGCCCTCCGTACTAGTGCAGGCTCGATCAGCTCAGGGACTGGCGCTGGCTTAGTTACGTCCAGGCATGTGGTGTGCGAGTTAGTCCTCGATGAGCGTGGCGTCGTGATGTGAAGCGGCCATCGCGTGATCTTGTTTGAAGTCTCCGGGGCTGACATCGCCGTGGTGAGCAAGCTGCTCGGCCACACAAGCATTGCGATCACCGCTGACGTGACGGACATCTTGTCGGTACCATCGCCCAGAAGACCGCTGACGGTGCCGCCAACCTGATTGCACACACAGTGCACACACATGAGGAGGTGGAGGCCTGATGCGAGTTTCATCCTGAGCGGCTAAGGAGCCTCCGACTAGGGCAAATAGTCGTCATGCTGGCGTGGCGCAATCGGTAGCGCAGCTGTCTTGGTAAACAGCAGGTTAGGGGTTCGAGTCCCGTCGCCAGCTCCTGTGATGTCTCGGGACACCGTTGGCAGGTGTCTCGGGACATCGTTGCATTTCTGGTGGCTGTGTTCGGCATCCGCGGCTGTCGATGGTGGCGCCGTCCTCGCCGGGGTCAAGGCCGGAGCCCTGCGGGTGGCCTGCGGCCAGCCTTGACCTCGGCTGCGGGCGGCACGGTTGGGCCGGGATCGAAGGATGCCGCTGCCGGGTGTGGCTGCGGTCTGTTTGGGTGGGCCGGGCGGTAGCCCGCGGGGCTGGTAGTCCCGGGTCGGGTCGAGGATCAGCTCGCGGATCAGCTCACCGGTGTGGCGTTGGATGACGCGGATGTGCAGGTCGTCGATGAGCAGACTGACCGCGGGTGCCGCGCCAGGCGGGCGCCGAGGCCGATGTGGTGCAGCCGGCTGTTGTGGCGCAGGGTGACGGTGCCGCCGGTGTCGATGGTAAATGTTGCGGACCCGGTAGTGCGCCGGGATCTTGACGCCGGTGGGGACAGCTTGAACTGCCCTGGGCGTCGGAGGGTGTGTGGTTTATGCGGGACCTCCCGGTCGGGGGTCTCGGTTTCTAGCCTGCCGGTGATGGTGTTCGAACTCAATCGGAGGCAGGTGTCCGATCGAGGAGTGGAGCCGGTCGCTGTTGTACCAGTGGATCCAGCGGGCGACCTGCCATTCGACCTCGCGCCGGTCGGTCCAGGCCGGCCCGGCCAGGTTGATCGCTTCGGTCTTGAACAGCCCGATGGTCGATTCGCACAGGGCGTTGTCTAGGGCGTCGCCGACGGTGCCGATCGAGCCGGCGATCCCGGCGGCGATCCAGTTCGGCGGTGAAAGCCACCGACACGTATTGCGACCCCGCATCGGAATGATGAATCAACCCCGCCGCGGTCCACTCGTGCTCGCCGCGGCGGCGGACCTGCAGCGCCTGCCGCAGGGCGTCGGTGACCATCCCGGTGTGCTTGGTGGTGGTCACCCGCCAGCCCAGGATCCGGCGGGAGAACACGTCGACGACGAACGCGACGTAGACGAACCCGGCCAACGTCCACACATAGGAGAAGTCGGCCACCCACAGCTGATCGACCCCGGTCGGGCGCATGCCAGCCACGCTTGACCAGATCAGGATGCCGCGGCGCGGTCTCGTCGCGCTGCGTGGTCACGGTGCGATGCTTCCCGCGGACGGTGCCGGTGATCCTGCCGATCCTCATCAGCCGGGCCACCTGGTCACGCCCGATGTCGTGGCCGGCGCGGCGGGCCGCATGCCACAACTTCCGGGCGCCGTAGACGCCCCAGTTGGCCTGCCACAACGACCGCAGCTCGTTGGCCAGGTAGGCGCTCGTCCAGTCTCGGCCTCGGTGAGCGGAGCCTTGCTGCGGGCGTAGTAGGTGGACGGCGCGATCTGGATCCCGGCCTCGGCCAGGACCGCACAGACCGGCTCGACGCCGAACCGACCCCGTTGGGTGTCGATGTAGTCCACGATCACTTGAGTCGGCGGTCGAGCTCCGCCTGGGCGAAAAACGCGGCCGAGGTCTTGAGGATCTCGTTGGCCCGCTCCAGCTCCGCGACCCGACGGCGCAGCGCCCGACCGCTTCCGATTCCGCCGACCGCGGCGCCGGGCTCCGTCCGGACTCGACCCGGTCCCGCTCCTCGGCCCAGTTCCGCAGCGTCTCTGGATTCAGATCCAACAGCGCTCCGACGTGCCGCCGAGCACGCCGCGCTTCGACTCACCGGTCTCCTCGAGCCGTTCCCGATACATCCGGACCGCCCGCTGTCGGAACTCCTGGTCGTACTTCCCGGTGCTGACATGTGCTGAATCCTCCTGTGTTGGATCAGCACCTCCGGCATTTCCAGGGCGGTTCAATGCGTCGGCATTTCTGGGCGCACGGTAGGTGTTGCGCTGCCTGGTTGTCGACATGGCGGCGGTGCCGAGGGCGCTGGCTTTGAGGTGGCGCAGGTTCCCGCCGGGTGGGGCCGTTTGCGTCGGCCGGCGGACTCATGTTGCCCGGGACTGAGCAATACGTAACTGAACGAAGCATATC
>ERZ1370068.5174-contig-4208_pt1 | contig 126912 bp, 149 predicted proteins | sample MGYA00561227_ERZ1370068 | MGnify/ENA primary metagenome ERZ1370068 (study PRJEB38410, sample SAMEA6850437) | metagenome | study: Metagenomic assessment of the ecological functions of the soil: analysis of the soil microbiota associated with the...
TGAAGCTCGAGGACGACCTCACCATCACCATCCCCGAGCGCCTCCACGACCCGAAGCTGCAGGACGCGATGCGGAAGGTGCTCGTGCCGCCGCCGGTCACCAAGGCCGACGAGATCGTCGCGGCGATGGGCGGCACGTTCTACGCGCAGGAGGCGCCCACCCTGCCCGCCTTCGTCACCAAGGGCGCGCCACTTCGACAAGGGCCAGCCGCTCTACATCATCGAGGTCATGAAGATGTTCAACAAGGTGCACGCGCCCTTCGCCGGCACGATCACCGACGTGCTGATGCCGACGAGCGGCGTCGTGGTGCGGAAGGGTCAGCCGCTCTTCAAGGTGACGCCCGACGAGATCGTCGTCGAGGAAGACCCGAAGGAGAAGGCGGCGCGCATCCAGGCCAACACCGAAGATCTATCTGAGGAGGCTCCTATGATCGTCGTGCAAGTCGAAGTGATCGTCGAACCCGGTTCCGCGAGCAAGGTCGTCGACGCCGTGAAGAAGATGGAGACGGCGACGCGTCAGGAGGCCGGCTGCCTCAGAGTACGCCTTCGCGGTCGACATCAGCGACCCCGGCATGGTGCGCGTGATCGAGCGCTGGGAGTCGATGGACGCGATCAAGGCGCACCTGGCGAGCCCGCACATGGCCGAGTTCAACAAGGCCGTCGGCGCGCTGCAGCCGAAGGGTCTCGACATCAAGGCGTACGAGGTCGCGCGCGAAGTCCGCGTCGGCTGATTCGGTCCACCGCATGCGCCGCCTGCCGCGCGTCCTCCCCGTACTCCTCGCCCTCGCGCTCGCCGGCCCGGCCGCGGCCGGCACCGTCACCGTCAGCACCGACGCCGGTCCGAACTCGCGTCCGCGAGGCGCTCGCCGCCGCAAGCGACGGCGACACGATCGACTTCGCGCTCGCCCCGGGGACGAAGATCACGCTCACGACCGGCGAGCTGCTCGTCACGAGGAGCCTGACCATCACCGGCCCGGCGTCGACGCGCTCGCCCTCGACGGCGGCGACTCGGCCCGGATTTTCCATGTGGCGCCGGGAAGACCGTCACGATCGCGAACCTCACGATGACGAACGGCAGGTCGCCCGACAACGCCCCGGACGGTGGCGGTTGCATCTACAACGAACGCCACGCTCACGCTCGACCACGTGGCGGTGCGGCTCTGCAAATACGATACGGCGCTGGGGTACCTCAACGACGGCGAGGACGCGCCCGCCGTGATGCTGATTCGGGACAGTACGATCGCCGACAACACCACGACGAATGCGCGTCGGGCGGCGGCATCTATAACGACGGCTCGACGCCGACCGGCAACGCCACGCTCGAGGTCGCCGCTCGACGATCAGCGGAGAACGCGAGGCAATCAACGACAGCGACGGCGGCGGTGCGGTCGGCGCAACGACGGGTACAAGGGCCATGCGACGCTGAAGGATCCACGCGAGCACGATCAGCAACAACGCGAGCTCGCGACGCGCGGCGGCGGTTTCCGGGCGCTCGAGCGGTGCTCTTCTATCCAAGGCGTGGCGGCCGTCCAGATCCAGCAACAGCACGTTCTGGAGACAACAGCACGATCAGCGGCGACGTCGCGACGCAGACCGGCGGCGCGATCTTCAACCGGATCGCCGACGGCGGCTGGCGGCGGGGATCGAGATCGGCAACACGCTGCTCGGTGACGGCGCGCCGGGCGAGCGGCACGATCGCGGGCGAAGCCTCGGCGCGGTGAGACCTCGCTCAAGGCCACAACTTCGCAACACGATGCGGCCGGCGGCGACGCCACGACCGGCCCGGCGGCGGGCTCCCTGAACGGCCCCGGCAGACCGAGAAGCGGAACACCGACGCCCTCCTCAGCCCCGCTTTCTCGACTAGCAGCGGCGGACCGACAGCAGACCAACGCCCCGCAGCCCGGCGCTCTGTCATCGACCGTAGGGCCAAGCGCGATATCGATGCCCGGCGCTCGCCAGACACGACCAGATCAGCGCGCGACTCGCCCGGCCGTTCGGCGATCCCGCACGATTTACGCGAACGGCTGAGCACGGCGGCGACGGCAGCGACATCCGGTGCGTTCGAGGCGCAGGCGACGCGGGACCTCGCCGTGACCCCGCAGCTGAAGCCGCCGTCACGCGTCACGCCGGAAGCGAGCGCGCCGACCGTCACCACGAAGGTGAAGGTTCAGATCCGGAGAACCGCAGCGGCGCTGGCCGTGACCGTTCCCGATCTCGCGACGCTCGCGGCGCGCGAGTCGAGGTCGACGTCACGCCGATCGCCGCGGGCTGCCGTGGCACCGGTCGCGACGCTCGTTCCCGGCAAGCCCAACAGAAGAGTCCCACGCCAGTCGCCTGCCGAAGAAGAAGTTGACGGCCCTCTTCCGCTTGCCACGTCTCGGTTACTACGACGGTCGATCCGGTCAAGACCAGCACCAGTAGCGACGCCGGGTCACGACGACTTCCGCTGGACCGCGACGCTGCACCCGTCGGCGCTCACGGGCATCGCCGACACCCACGCCGCCGACGACGTCTGCCCGCGGCCGACGCTGCCGGGCGGCGTCGACCGCGCCCCGACGCGAAGAAGCCGATCAAGGACAAGGGCTGGCGGCGGGAAGCTCCGCCGGGCAGACGCTCGGCGCCGACGTCACGACCGACGTCGAAGTGGCGAGCGCTGCCGGCGCCCGTAGGCAAGCGCCGCCATGGATCGCGCGGTTCTGCTGTGGACGACCTGCGGCGACACGAAGAACAGCGTGCGTGTTGGCGACCTGGAGATCGTAGACGGCTCAAAGCCGTGCGGCTTCGTCGACAGCGATGCGGCATGACGTCCACCCTGTGGCTCGCTTCGTCGAGGCGACCACCGCCACGCTTCCGTCCTCGTCGCCAACTCGTCGCCCGCCGCGATCTCGCCGGCCTGTCCATCTCGTTCTCCACCCAGAACTGGGGATGTCGGTCGCGGATCGTCTCGCCGCCGACCTGACCAGGCGAAGCGCCGCGGTCTCGCGCGACATCGTCTTGGTGACCGCCTGCAGGCTGAGCTCGCCGGTCTTCTCGTCCTTTCGTCCCAGACGCGGTCTCCGACCTCGATGGTGCGGATCCCCTGTAGGCCGTCCGCTTCGGGGACATCGTAGCGTCTCGCCAGTAAAGCACGGGTCCTCGCACACCCTGAAGCCCCCGTTACAGAGGAGTCCGCAGCAATCCGAGTGTGACACGCAAAACCTCCGGCGCCTTCCGGGAGGCAGCAGCCGCCGCCACCACAGAGCGTGGGGGAGCAGCAATGTTGTCGATCGCGCACGCTCCTCCGAGAGAGGCGTCCAGCACACACCATCGCATCGACCGAACCCGCACAACCGCACAGGGCCGAGCAGCCGCCCACGCCCTGGCAAGCACTTCGACGACCCTTGGGGGGCAGAAATTGTCGGCACAGAGTCCGCGTCGCAGCACTCGTCGACCGTCGAGCAGTCGCCTGGCCAACGCAAGGCACATCGGCTCGCCGCAGACGTTCGGCGTGCCGCCGCTGCAGGTCTGGGGAGCGTGCAGCCGCCGCAGTCGATCGTGCCGCCGGGGTCCGCAGCCAGCGTCGACCGTGCGCCGCAATCGACGCCCTGCATACACACCTTGCAGTCGTCGTTGGTGATCGTGCAGGTTTGGCCTCCCCCTGCGGCGATCGAGACCGAACAGCCGGCCGAGAAGGACCCTGAGTAACCGCCGCAATTGGCTTCGCCAACGGACATATTGCCGGGGTCGAGTGACGGTCGTTCCAGGTGCTTCCGCTCCGAATAACGCGCTCGGTTGCGCGTTGTTGCCGTTCACGATCATCGTACAGTCACTCGCGTCGAGGCGGGCTCGCCGCCGTCGTTGATCACGTGCTTGATCACGGTGAGCCGCGGCTGGGGCGTCGCAGGTGCAGTCCGCCCGGCAGAGACTCGGGCAGCGCGTGTGTCGTCGGTGCCGTCGCATTCCTCGCCCGGCGCGTTGAACTTCCCGTCGCCGCAGAAGCCGGGAACTTGAACGCCGGCACGCAGAGCCTCGCGGATGCCGAAGATGTCGAAGGTCGGCTGCTCGAACTGATTGGTCGTCGACACCGTCCGCGGCGCCTGCGCCGCCGCCCGCACCTGGTAGCAGAGCAGGTGGTGCACGTCGTCGACGATGCCCTCGCCGTTCTTGTCGACCGGCGTGCAGAGGTGCGAGCGGCTTCTTGATGTCGACCGTGACCGGGCCGAATTGCGTCTCGACGCTCGACGCCCGCGATGCGCGTGCGGGCGCCCTTCACGCGGTAGCACTTGTAGTGGTCGATCGGCGCCGCGAGCGGCGGCGGCAGCGTCGTGCCGACGCTCTTCGACGGCCGGCACCAGCAGCCGCGACGGGCCGCGTGAGCGTCGACCGTCATCGGGAAGAGGATCGGGTTGTCGGGCGCGACCGGAATCGGGCCGCGGCGCTCGAACGCGGGCTCGTCTGGTGGATCGTGTACGCGCGTCAGGTGCGCCGAGGTCGCCTCGGCGCCGTCGGATCCTCACCGTCCTTGTTGGCCGGCGCGCAGAGGCGCTTCGCCTTCTTCACCGTGACGGTGCTCGGCGTGCCCGTTCGGGCGTCGAACTGGTCCCCGAGCTCCACGCCCGGGCTTGTTCAGCGGCGCCTGGTGCGACTCGTAGCAGAGGAAGTGGTTCAGCGGCTCCGGCGTCGCCGTCGTGGTCGCGCGTCGGCGTCGGGTCGGCGCTGTCGGGCTGGCGGTCGGCGATCGGGTCTCAGTCGCGGTCGGCGTCGGCGTCTGCGGTCTCGGTCGGCGTCGGCGTCGGCGTCTCGGTCGTCGCGTCGCGGTCGGCGTCGCGGTCGCGGTCGGTGTCGGCGTCTCGGTCGCGGTCGGAGTCGGCGTCTCGGTCTCCGGTCGGCGTCGGCGTCGCGGTTTCCGTCGGTGTCGGCGTCTCCGTCTCGGTCGGTGTCGGTGTCGTCGGCGTGTCGAGCGACCAGGCGGGCGGCGTGGAGTGCGAGGCTCCAGTTACGAGAGCGAGCAGCGTGGAGCAGACGGCGAGACCGGAACGGGTGCGCTTCGACGTCATGACCGATCCTCCAAGGGAGCGCGCGCACACACTCGGCGCGATGAGGAACGGTGAGTTGGCCAAGATCCGGATGGACGACCCGTCCCGGCAGGACACGACGACAGCCACGCTGTGGATCGCTGAGATGCTTCAAGAGAGGCTCCGGATCAGCACGAGGAATCAGAAGGAAACTCCGGATCGGCGCTGGCAACGAGCAGCGCGGCGTGTCGGCGGTCGCCCGTGACTGGCGGAGGGTCGCGCGACGCGGAGCGACGACCGCCGAGCGCGCGCTCGTGGATGGCGATGAGAACGTTTGCCGGGTTAGTGGGCAGTCAATGCGACGAAGCGCGAGAGAACAGTAGAAGCGCGAACGTGCAAAATGAGCACTACTTGTTGTGGACGGGGATCTTTGCGGCGACACGAAGGGCGATGTGCGTGTTGGCAACGTCGAGATCGTAGACCGTCGTCGTGCCGTGCGGCTTCGATGACAGCGACGCGGGCATGATCGGTCCGCCCTGCGGCTCGCTCGTCGAGGCGATCACCGTCAGCTGCATCCCCATCCTTCGTCCCCAACTGGTCGCCTGCCGCGATCTCGCCGGCCTTCGTCCACCCTTGCCCTCGACCCAGAACGGGTGGATGTCGGTCGTGCGGATCGTCACGCCGCCGACGTCGAGCAGACGAAGCGCCGCGGTCTCGCGCGTCATCGTCTGCGTGACCGGTTGCAGGCTGAGCTCGCCGCTCTTCTCGTCCTTCGTCCAGACGCGGTCTCCGACCGCCGATCGTGCGGATCTCCACGTAGGCCGTCCGCCGTCGGACACCAGATGTCTCGCCGGTGAAGCACGACTGGACAGAACGAGCAATTGATGCAAGATTGGCTACCGCGACGCAACCATTCGCGGGGGTGACGTCGCCATCGCACGCCTCGCCCGGCTCTTTGACGCCGTTGCCTGCAGCACTCGGGCGGAGTGCAATTGCTCGTGCAGAGGTTCCGTCGCCAAGCCGTCCCGGTGACGGTGCCGTCGCACACCTCGCGCCCGGCTCGACGACGTCGTTGCCGCAGACCGGGCACGTGCAATCACGTTCGTGCACAGGCCGTCGCAAAGCGTCCCGGTGGCGGTGCCGTCAGCATTCGATCGGGTGCCGGCTTGACGACGTTGTCGCCGCACCTCGGGTCGCCGCACGTGCAGTCGTCGAGGCAGTCCCCGGCGCGCAGTCGGCGCTCGGGCCGTTCGGCGCATCGTCGCACTCCTCGGTCTGCTGATTGACAACGCCGTCACCGCAGACCGGTGGCTCCACACTGGCAATCGACGCACGTGGGCCCGACGGGTCCGACCTCTCTCGTGAGGCAATCGCGGCCACCGCAGGCGGCGCATCCCAGGAGGCAATCGGTGTCCGATTCGCGCTGCTCACCGGGGTCGATGTTGCCGTCGCCAGCAGGCCGGCTGCGGCTGAGTGCGCACTTGCACGTTTTTGCGGGTCGCAGGCCTGCCCGGACACGCCGCATCGTCCCGCCCATCGCACTCCTCCGGGGAACTTGACCTCGCCGTCGCGCCGCAGGTGCCGGGGTTCACGACCGCCGGTACTGCAGAGGGTCGCGCACAGACGAAGGTCTCATAGGCGCCTTGCTCGAACTGGTTGGTCGTGAAGACCTGCTTCGCCGATTCTGCGGCGACCGTCCGCACCTGGAAGCACATGAGCGCGCAAGCGTATCGTTGACGATCGCCGAGGCGATGCCGCTCGTCGTGCGTCTTGTCGACCGGGACGCAGAGGTGCGCGCGGCCGCTTGATGGCGACGGTCAGCAGCGGCATCGGGTCGTCGAACTGCGTCTCTGACGGAGACGTTCGCCCTGCGGAAACGGGCACCGCACGCGGTAGCACTTGTAGTGATCGAGCGGGACGCGCGAGCGGCGGCGGGAAATTCGGGCCGACCAGCGCCTTCGAGGTCGGCACCAGCATGCGCTCCGCGCGCACCAGATCCACCGTGAAATTGGTCGGGAAGATCGGTCCCGGCTGGCTGTCGAAGTCGTTCAGGACCGCGACCGGGATGTCCTTCATGTCCCGTGCGCACGAACGTCGGGCTCGTCTGCTTGATCGTGTAGAAGGTCTCGTGACCCGGGTGGTTCGGCGCCGTCGGGTCCTCGCTGTTCTTGTTCACCGGCGCGCAGAGGCGCTTCGCCTGCCGCACCTTGGCCGTGCCTGTTCGGGAAGAACTGGTCGCTGAGTCGACACGCCCGTCTCGTTGATCGACGGCCGGTGGATCTCGTAGCAGAGGAAGTGGTCGAGCGGCAGCGGCGTCGCCGTCGCAGTCACGGCCGGTCGGCGTCGGCTGAGATCGACGGCGTCGGCGACTCCGTGGTGGCTGGCGTCGCGGACTCGGTCTCGGTCGGCGTCGCTGATCGCGGTGGGCGTCGGCGATCTGGTCTCGGTCGGCGTCGGCGAATCGGTCGCGGTCGGGGTCGCGGCGGTCGACGTCGGGGTCGCCTCGGTCGACGTCGCGGTCGGCGTCGCGTCGGTCGCGGTCGCGCTCGGCGTCGGCTTCGTCGGCGTCGCGCTCACCGTCTCGGTCGGGGTCGGCTTCGGTCGGGTCGTCGGCGACTCTTCGGGTGTCTCTGGTGGCGGTCGGCGTCGCCGTCTCGGTGGCCGTCGCCGTTACGCTCGGGGTCGGCGACTCGGTCGGGGTTGGGCTCAGCTCCGGCGTCTCGGTGGCGGTCGGAGTCGCCGTGACGGTCTCGGTCGGCGTGACCGTCGCGGTCGGAGTCGGCGTCTCGGTGGCGGTAGCCGGGCTCGGGCGTCTCAGTCGCCGTTGCGGTCGGCTCCGGCGTCTCGGTGGCCGTCGGCGTCGGTGTGGTCGTGTGAGTGCGGCTCGGCGTCGCGGTCGTGGTCGGCTCCGGTGTCTCGGTGGCCGTCGGCGTCGGTCGTGGTCGTGTGGTCGCGGTCGGCGGTCGCGGTCGCGGTCGTGGTCGCGGTCGTGGTCGGGTCGGCGTCGCGGTCGCGGTCGGCGTCGGTCGTGGTCGCGGGTCGCGGTCGCGGTCGCGGTCGTGGTCGGGTCCGGCGTCGCGGTCGCGGTCGTGGTCGTGGTCGGGCGTCGCGGTCGCGGTCGTGGTCGGCTCCGGCGTCGCGGTCGCGGTCGTGGTCGGCTCCGGGCGTCTCGGTCGCGGTCGTGGTCGGCTCCGGCGTCTCGGTCGCGCGTTGTCGGCTCCGGCGTCTCGGTCGCGGTCGTGGTCGGCTCCGGCGTCTCGGTCGCGGTCGTGGTCGGCTCCGGCGTCTCGGTCGCGGTCGTGGTCGGTACCGGCGTCTGCGTCGCCGTCGTGGCGGCACTGGCGTCTGCGTCGCGGTCGGGGTCGGCACCGGCGTCTGCGTCGCGGTCGGGGTCGCGGTTCGCGTCGCCGTCGGCGGGCCGCGGGCTACCGTGATACGTGACGTTCCGCTCGATCGCGCCGGTATTCGACCGAATGACCGTTAGATCCGTCGCATCCGTCGCCGAAGATGCTGACATTCGACGGCCGAGCTATCGGGAACGGTCAATGCCGATGCGTCCAGGTCAAAGAGATGATCTGCGAGCTACCGATGATATTGGTTGCAGCGCCCGTCGCGATGACTGCCCGCGTTATCTTAGATCGTGATCCGTGCAGCAGTTGGCACGGCATCCATTCGTGCCACTCGGGCTGGAGAACCGCACCTCGGTACGGCATTCCGTGCAGACCGGCACCGACGGTCGGCGGACCCGAGGGCGTGGGGAAGCTCACCCGGACGGCCGTATCGTCGTTCGCGGCCCCGGCTTGCGTGAGAAAGCGCGCGCATTCGGCGACTCGGGATCGATCCTGATGGCCGTGACCGCGCCAGGTCACGCTCGTGCTCGCGGTAATCCGCATCGGGCGACTGCCGCCGCAGCCGCAAACGCCAGGGCCGGTACCAGTACAAGAGCAACCAGAGCTGCCAGGGTCGCGTGGATGATCGTCTTCACGATGCCGCTCCTCCCGATGATCAATTACGGTGACCCATTCCGGAACAGGATCGAGACGATGTCTCGGCTAGCGCCGCGGACGACTTCCACGCCCAGCAGACGCTACAGCAAGCCAGCACGCCATCTGCGCATCTCAGAATTCCGACCGCTTGGAACGGAAGTGATGTGAGCGGCGATGCACGAACGTCGTACGACCGCACGCGAGATGCTGCTATTCAGATGAGGGCCATCCAGATTCTGCGATCGGCTCCGCGACCTATCGCAACGCGACCAGCTGGCGGGCGAGCTCCTCGTATTCGGCGACGGTGTTGTAGAGCGCCGCCGAGATGCGGACCAGCGGCGCGGCGGCGCGGCCAGGGAATGATGGGCACCCTCGATGCCGGCGTCGCTCGCGGAGCGCGTCCTGGAGCGGATCGCAGTAGAGGCCGGAGGTCGGCGGCGCGGCCGAGCCGTCGGCGATCGGCACCGCGGCGAGCGAGCCGATCATGGCGTCGGGCGCGGGATCGGGACCGTCGAGCGCCGTCGCAGATCGCCGCGGCGTCCGGCGAGCGCCGAGCGCACGGTTGTGCTCGCGGAGCGCCGGCCAGCCGCCGGGCAGCACCGCGCCCAGGAAGCGGATCGCCTCGGGCACGCGAGAGGTACGCCGTCGGGTCGACCGTGCCCGTCCAGTCGAACTCGAGGAGGAAGCGCGAGCGATCGCGGCGCGCGAGCGCGTCGCACCGTGGCTGATCGCGAGCGGGCGGATCATCTCCTGGAGGTCGCGGCGGACGTGGAGGAAGCCGGCGGTCTTCGGCGCGCAGAGCCACTTGTGACAGTTGCCGGCGTAGTAAGCGGCGCCGATCGCCGCGACGTCGAGCGGCAGCATGCGCGACCGCGTGCGCGCCGTCGACCAGCGTCTCGACGCCGCGCACGGCGAGCGCCTGCACGAGCTCGGCGATCGGGAACACGAGCCCGGTCGGGCTCGTCACGTGATCGAGGAGGGCCAGGCGCGTCCGCGGCGTCACCTGCCGCGAGCACGGCCTCCGACGACCGCCTCCGGGCCCGTCGAGCGGGAACGGGACGGTCGCGCGTCACGCACGCGTCGCCCGCTCCGCTCGGCGACGAAGTGGAGCGCGTTCCGGCACGCGCCGTAGGCGTGGTCGGTCGTGAGCAGCTCGTCGCCGGGCGCGAAGACGAGCGAGCGCAGGACGGCGTTCACGCCCGAGCGTCGCGTTCGGCACGAACGCGACGTCATCGCCGGCGTCCGCGCCGACGAAGCGCGCGAGCGCCGCCCGCGCCTCGTCGAGCAGGCCCTCGAGGTCGCGCGCCGATGAACTGCACGCGGCTGGCGCTCCAGGCGCGCGCGCCAGCGGTCCTGCGCCGCCGAGCACCGCGCGCGGGCAGGCCCCGAACGAGCCGTGGTTCAGGAACGTGACGCTCGGATCGAGCGTCCAGAGGTCGGCGTGCGGCGACGGCGCGCGGGCGGCATGCGGCCGCGCATGATGACGATGACCCGCCCGAGCGGCAAGCGCGCACGCTACGCGAGCAGAAACGAGTTGTTAACTAGACTTCGAACCCTCTGCGCTATAGACCGAAACGTCGAGCATGCGCGCCGCGCGCCATGGAGGCGAGAAGGACTGTTGCTGAAAGTCGCGTCGCAGAACGATCTCCGAGCCTGGACGATCCGAGACTCGATCGAGCTCTACAACGTCAACGGCTGGGGTCGTGACTTCTTCACGATCAACGAGGCCGGCAACATCGAGGTGACGCCCGGCGGACCGGGCTCACCGACGCATCGATCTGAAGGAGCTCGTCGACGACCTCCGGAGCCGCGGCTTGAAGCTCCCGCTGCTCGATCCGCTTCTCCGACATCCTGAAGACCCGCATCCAGCAGCTCGCCGGGTCGTTCCAGCAGGCGATCGTCGAGAACGAGTACAAGGGCGCCTACCGCGGCGTCTACCCGATCAAGGTCAACCAGCAGCGTCACATCGTCGAGGAGCTGATCGAGTACGGCCGGCCGACGAACCTCGGCATCGAGGCCGGCTCCAAGCCCGAGCTGCTGGTCGCGCTGGCGCTGCAGGACAACCCCGAGGCGCTGATCCTCTGCAACGGCTACAAAGACCGCGCCTACATCGAGACCGCCATGCTGGCGCAGAAGCTCGGCCGCCAGATCATCATCATCATGGATCGCATGGGCGAGCTCGAGACCATCCTCACCTGCGCCCGCGAGCTCGAGGTCCGGCCGGTGCTCGGCGTACGCGCCCGTCTCGCGACCAAAGGGCGCCGGCAAGTGGATCGAGTCGGCGGGCGACCGCTCGAAGTTCGGCCTCACCACCGCCGAGATCGTCGCGACCGTCGACCGCCTGAAGCGGAGGGGATGCTCGACTGCCTGCAGCTCCTGCACTTCCACATCGGATCGCAGATCACCAACATCCGCGCCGTCAAAGACGCGCTCCGCGAGGTCGAGCCGCATCTTCGTCGAGCTGCACGCGCTCGGCGCGAACATGCGCTTCCTCGACTGCGGCGGCGGCCTCGGCGTCGACTACGACGGCAGCCAGACCAACTTCCACTCGTCGGTGAACTACACGCTGCAGGAGTACGCGAGCGACATCGTCAGCCAGGTCGCCGAGGCATGCAACGCCGCCGGCGTCCCGCATCCCGACATCGTGACCGAGTCGGGCCGCGCGCTCGTCGCCCATCACTCGGCGCTCATCTTCAACGTGCTCGGCACGAACGAGATCCTCGACGGCCAGGTGCCCGAGGCCCTCACCGGCGACGAGCACACAGATCATCCAGCAGCTTCACGAGACCTACGAGACCATCTCGCGGAAGAACTTCCAGGAGGCGTACCACGACGCCCTCCAGCTGAAGGAAGAAGCGATCACCGCGTTCAACCTCGGCGTCCTCGATCTGAAGGCGCGGGCGCGCGTCGAGCAGCTCTTCTGGGCGGCGTGCGAGCGCATCCTGAAGATCGTGCGCGACCTGCCCTACGTCCCCGACGAGCTCGAAGGCCTCGAGAAGCAGCTCTCCGACACCTACTACTGCAACTTCTCGCTCTTCCAGTCGGTGCCCGATCACTGGGCCGTTGCGGCAACTCTTCCCGACCCTGCCCATTCATCGCTCGCAACCGGCCGCCGACCCGCCGCGCCGTCCTCGCCGACCTCACCTGCGACAGCGACGGCAAGATGGACCAGTTCATCGACCTCCGCGACGTCAAGCACACGCTCGAGCTGCACGCCCCGAACGGCGAGCCCTACTACATCGGGAGCTTCCTGGTCGGCGCGTACCAGGAGATCCTCGGCGACCTCCACAACCTCTTCGGCGACACCGACGCGGTCCACGTCCGCTTCGACGGCGACGACTACCGGGTCGAGCACGTCGTCGAAGGCGACTCGGTGAGCGAGGTGCTGTCGTACGTGCAGTACTCGAAGGAGGATCTCGTCTCGCGCGTCCGCCGCGCGGTCGAGGTGGCGCTCCGCGAGAAGCGCCTCACGATGGCCGAGTCGGGCCGCTTGCTGCGTCGCTACGAGGAAGCGCTCGAAGGCTACACCTACCTGACCGAGAGCGACTGGAGCCGCTGCCGCGTCGTTCCCGTCCACCGCGCGCCCCGAAAGCTCGCCACCAGAAGGCCGGGCGGGCACGCTCGAAGCAGCTGAAGAGCCCACGTGGGCGGCGCGCCGAGCCGAAGCGCGCGGCCGGCGTGGACGGACGCCTCACGGCGGCGACGAGGATGCCGCCGTCCGGGCGATCGAGCGTGAGCTCACGGCGCTCGAGCGCAAGCTCGGAGGAATAGACCGCAAGGTCGGAGGAATAGACCGCAAGGCGAATGACCGGAGGTCGACGGACGGGGCGCAGGACGCGCGCCGACCTCGCGCCCGAAGTGCTCGCCGAGCTCGCCGCCGAGCACGGGCTCCGCGCCGGCACCGTCCACGTCCATCCCGACGGCTATGCATTCCTGGTCGAGCCCGGACGGACCACCCGCGGCGACGACCTCTTCATCGGCGGCGCCGGGCTCCGTCCGGCGATGCACGGCGACACCGTCGTGGTGCGCGCCCGCCATACGCGGCGCGGGCGCTTCGAGCGCGTCGACGGGCAGGTCGTGAAGGTCGTCACTCGACGCTGGGAGCGTCTCCTCGGCGTCTGCCGGCAGGGACGGAGCGGCGCGTACCTGATCCCGCAGGATCCGCGCATCCTCTACGGCTGCCGCTTGATCGCGCACCGGCGACGGCCGACGACGGCGACATGGTGGAGGCGGCGATCACCCAGTACCCGGGGCCGTACCACGACCTCGAAGCGCGCGTGGAGACCGTGCTCGGGCCGGCGAGCGACCCCGGGTCGAGACCGAAGCGGTGATCCGCCGCCTCGAGCTGCCGACCGAGTTCCCGCGCGACGTCCTCGCCGAGGCGGCGCGCACTCCGTCCACGATCGACGCGGCGACGATCGGCGCGCTCGTCACCGACCTCCCGGCGCCCGCGACCAGTCGCCGCCCGTGGCACGACTCGGTGACCGTCCGCGAGCGGCTCGACCTCCGCGACCTGCCGCTCGTCACGATCGACGGCGAGACCGCGCGCGACTTCGACGACGCCGTCGCCGTGCTGCCCGGTCCGGCGGGCGGCACGCGCCTCCTGGTCGCGATCGCCGACGTCTCCGCCTACGTGCCGCGCGGGAGCGCCCTCGACCGCGAGGCGCGGGCCCGCGGCACCAGCGTCTACTTCCCCGATCGCGTGCTGCCGATGCTGCCCGAGGCGCTTTCGAACGGCATCTGCAGCCTCGAATCCCGGCGTCGACCGCCTGGTGCAAGCCGTGCTCCTCGACTGCGATCGCGACGGCCAGGTGCTCGGCGCCGCGTTCTTCCCGGGCGTGATGCGGAGCCGGGCGCGCCTCACCTACACGCTGGTGCGCCGGATCGTCGTCGACGGCGACCTCGCGGCACGGCGCGAGCACGCCCCGCTCGTCGACGACCTCGAGCGCATGGCGGCGCTCGGCGACCAGCTCGCCCTCGTCCGCCGGCGCCGGGGCTCGATCGACCTCGACCTCCCGAGGCCGAGGTGGTGGTCGACCTCGAAGGACGCCCGCAGGACATCCTGCGCGCCGAGCGCAACCTCGCCCACCGCCTGATCGAGAGCTTCATGCTCGCCGCCAACGAGGCCGTCGCGCAGTACCTGACCGCGCGCCGGCTGCCGGTGCCGTATCGCATCCACGAGCCGCCCGCCGAGGACGCCGTCCGCGACTTGGCGCGCGTGCTCGAAGGCTTCGGCCTCCGCCTCGCGGTGCAGGAGGGCGCCGTCCGTCCGCTCGCGGTCCAGCGCGTGCTCGAGCGCGTCGCCGGCCGGCCCGAGGAGCGCCTCGTCAACACGCTCGTGCTGCGCTCGATGACCCAGGCCCGCTACGCGCCCGCGAACGCCGGCCACTTCGGCCTCGCGGCGCCCTGCTACACCCACTTCACCTCGCCGATCCGCCGCTACCCCGACCTCGTCCTGCACCGCGTCCTCGCCGCCCACCTGCGCGGCGACCAGCGCACGATCGCCGCAGTCGCCGGCGACCTCGGCGCGATCTGCGAGGAGAGCTCAAGCGCGAGCGCGTCGCCATGGACGCCGAGCGCGAGGTCGTGCAGCTGAAGAAGGTGCAGTTCATGCAGGACAAGGTCGGCGAGACCTTCGACGGCTTCGTCTCGCGGCGTCGCCCCGTTCGGGATCTTCGTCGAGCTGGCCGAGCACTTCGTCGACGGCCTCGTCCACGTCGCGACGCTCACCGACGACCGCTACGAGCTCGTGGAGCACCAGCACCGCTTGGTCGGCCGCCGCCTCGGACGGAGCTTTCCGGATCGGCGATCCGCTGCGGGTGCGGATCGCGAGCGTGTCGATCGAGCGGAAGCAGATCGACCTCGTCATCGCCGGCGACGACCGCCCGGCCGCGCGTCCTCGCCGGTGATGAGCCCGCCGTCGCCGCACACCGAAACCGTGGAGATGACGAGCACGGCGTTCGTCGAGCCGCCCGAGACCCCGCGCCTCCACCAAGTCACGGGCCGCACCGGCCTCGGCGTCGCGCTCACGCTCACGACCGTCGCGCTCTGGTCGGTGCTGCCGCTCGGGCTCCGGATCGCGCTCGGCGGCCTCGATGCCGCCACGCTCACCTGGTCCCGTTTCGTCACCGCAGCGCTCGTTCTCGGCACCGTGCTCACGGTGCAGAGGCACGCTCCCGCCGTTTCGCCGCTTCGGACGCCACGACTGGCTGCTGCTCGCGGTCGCGACCGTGTTCCTCTGCATCAACTACCTGCTCTACGTGCTCGGTCTCGACCGCACGAACGCCGGCACCGCGCAGGTCGTGATCCAGCTGGCGCCCCTCCTCCTCGCGGTCGGCGGCGTCTTCGTCTACGGCGAGCGCCTCCGCGCCCCGCAGTGGCTCGGGTTCGCCACGATGTTCGCGGGCTTCGTGCTCTTCTCGTACGAGCAGATCAGCCACCTGGTCGGGATGCTCGACCGCTACTACGCCGGGCTCGTCTACATCGTGCTCGCGGCGATCGCGTGGGCCGTCTACGGCCTCGCCCAAAAGCAGCTGCTCGACCGCATGCGCTCGCCGCAGGTGCTGCTCTGCCTCTACGTCGGCGGCGCCCTCGTCTTCGCCCCGCTCGCCGAGCCGGCGCGACTCCTTCGTCTCACGCCGACCGAGCTCGCCGCGCTCGTCTTCTGCATCGCCAACATGCTCGGCTCCTACGGCACCTTCGCCGAGGCGCTTGGTCCACCTCGAAGCCTCGCGCGTGAGCGCGCTGCTCGCGATCGTCCCGCTCTCGACGCTCGCGTCGATCTGGGTCGCCCGTCTCGTCGTGCCGAGCCTGGTCGCCCCGGAGCCGCTGACGCCGCTCGCCGTGCTCGGCGCCGCGTTCGTGGTGTCGGGCTCGCTCGCCGCCGCGCTCGGCCGGCGGTGGTCTCCGGCTACCGCCGGCGACTCGGATCGATCACCCGCAGACCGCGAAAGTAGTCGCGATAGAAACCGCGGTCGCGCGTGAGAAGCGCGTCGGCCTCGACACTCGCATGGGCGCCGATCAAGAAGTCGGCGACGACGCGCATCCGCTGGCGACCGGCTGCGCTCGTGATACTTCCGCCACAGCCGACCGGCGAGAAGCGCGGTGGTCGCCGACAGCGGATCGAACCGAATGCCCAGGCTGGCGAAGACCTCGGTACAATCCGCGTCGTCGTCGAAATGCGCGCGACCTCCGCCCATACGACCTCACACGTGGACAGCGCTCCAGATGCAAACGCGTCGCGTAGCGCCTCGCGCGACCGCTCCCCATGCGTGGCGTCGGCGGCGAGCACGCCGAGCAGGACCGACGTGTCGACGGCAGTGATCATCGGCGGGCGCGCTTCACATGGGGACGAGGCGTCGGACCCCGGTCCGCGCATTTCCTCGATCACCGCATCGACCGGGCGTGGCAATTTGATCTTGCCGTACACGGCATCGACAGGATCCGCACCTTGGCGACCTTTGCGCATGACGGCCTCACCCTCGCGAACCATGAACTCGACCGGCATACCAGGAGACAGACCAGAGCGCAGCGCCGGACGTCCACTGGCACGGTGACTTGGCCTTTGGCGGAGATTCGGCTTCGCATTTGGTAAAAGAATATTCCTCTTTACTTCTGAAGTAAATCTCCAGACCGAAACGGCTAGGGTGCTGCCAGACCGACTGTGCCGTCGATGACCGCCGTGGTACGTCGATGGACATGCTCACGTTGCCGAAAACCGCGCGTCTCCTCCTGATCCTCGTTCTGGTTGTTCCAGCATCAGCTGTTGTTGGCGCGAGTCCCGCTGCCGCTGCGACAGAATTCTTCGCACTACACTGGCGCGACCCAGCAGTGGATCGTCCCGGCCGGTGTCACCTCCGCGACGTTCGACGTGTTCGGTGCGTCGGGCGGCCCGAACAGCGGCGGCAGCATCGGGGAAAGGGTGGAGAGGCGAGAGCCACGATCTCCGTGAGCCCCGGCGAGACGATCTTCATCAACGTCGGCTCCGCCGGTGTGATTCCGGTCGGACCATCCTGCGGCCTCGGTGGCGGCAATCCCGCGAACGGCTACGGGGGGCGGCGGAAGCTCCGTCGGAACGACCGCCCACGGAGGCGGCGCGGGCGGTGGGTCCTCCGACGTCCGGCGAGGTGGGAACGCACTGACGGATCGCATTCTGGTCGCCGGCGGCGGCGGGGGCGCCGGGGGCACGAGTTGCGGCGACTGCGGTGCCCTGCGGCGGGCGGCGACGGCGGCGACACCGGCACCAACGGCGCTGACGGCGTCCGCGATCTCGAGTGACCCCATCCCCGTAACCCAGGACTATTACGCCGGCTGTGGCGGAGGGGTGCGACCCGGGCGTCGCGGGTGCCGCCGGAACGCAGGTCATGAGTGTGTGCGGCCTGAATTCGCCACCCGGCGCCCAGGGTGGCGTCCGGTTTCGGCGGCAACGGTGGCAGCACGGCGCTGGGCGCCGGCGGCGGTGGCGGTGGTGGCGGCGGGTTTTCGGCGGCGGCGGTGGCGGTGGCGGCGGACCCGCAGCGGTGGCGGCGGCGGCAGGGGCGGAAGCAGCTTCGGTCCGGTGGGAGCCGTTCTCACGCCGGGCGCCAACCTCGGCGATGGCTCGGTCTCGATCACCTATGACGCGGTCACGGCCACAACGGTGACGCCGACACCCACGCTGACCCCGGTCGCCAAGAGCAATTGCGACGCGGGGAAGGCTGAAGTGCGTCAGCACGAAGCAGGCATGCCTCTTGAAGCTGTACAGCAGTTCCGAGAAACAGGGCGAGCCGCCCGACCCTGCGCAGCTCCAGAAATGCAGAGACAAGTTCGACGGTGGGACCAAGGGCTTTGCGGCGGGCTGCGTCGGCAAGCTCGAGGTAAGCAAGACCCGAAGAAGCCGAAAACGATCTGCTCGGTGACGGGTGACCTAGTAACCCTCGAGGACAAAGTCGATGCTTTCGTCACCGATCTAGTCAGCGAGATCGATCCAGGCTTCCCGCAGTCGGATCATCGAGCAAATGTGACGCCGGGAAGACGACGTGCGTACGGAACAAGGCGACCTGCCTCATCAAGGCTCATCAAGCAGGGGAGAAACAGGGCGAGCCGCCCGACCCGGCGCAGCTCCAGAAATGCAGAGACAAGTTCGACGGTGGGACCAAGGGCTTTGCGGCTGGCTGCATCGGCAAGCTCGAGAGCAAGCAAGACCCGAAGAAGCCGAAAACGATCTGCTCGGTGACGGGTGACCTAGTGACCCTCGAGAACAAGGTCGATGCTTTCGTCACCGATGTAGTGAGGGAGATTCAGAACACGCCAAGCGATCGAACGAGCTCGGTCAGCACGATGGCGTAGGGCGTCGTGGCCGAACGCGCATCAGCCCCACTCGCCGAGCCGGCGAACTGACTCGGCCAGCACGATGGCGTAGGGCGTCGGGGCCGAACGCATCAGCCCCACTTCGCCAGAGCCGGCGCGACTCTTCTGTCTCGCGACTCCTTCGTCTCGCCGACCGAGTTCGCCGCGATCGTCTTCTGCATCGCCAACATGCTCGGCTCGGACTCTGAGAATCGGTACCTACGCGCCGTCTTCTGCACGAGGCTACGTGATCGTGAGCGTGGCGACGCGCGCGGCGTCGCTCGCCATCACTCTTTGGCGGCGAACCGACCGACCTCGTTCTTGAGCGCGGTCGCGTAGGTCGCTTCCCAACACGGTCCGCCGTCGGGACGTTTCAACTGCACGGTGATCGGGAAGCTCGCGAACGGCAGCGTGGGAAGCGCGAGCTTGTCCCCTTGCCGACGACGCTGGTGCGCGCCTTGCCGTCGCCGCCCGCTCTCAGCTGGCAGCTGGAAGACGCCGTCGGGAACGAGCGTCTGGTCGCGGTACGTGAACCCGGTCGGCGTGGCGCGCCAACAGGGTTTGCCGTTGCAGGTGCCGCCACCGAGCACGCCCACGCCGAGGCGCGCGCCACTCGGATCGTAGAGACAGAGCTGGTAGCCGGTCGTGGCGTCCGGGCGCCGAACTCCCCGAGCGTGGTCATCGCGCCTTGTCGCCACTGCCATTTGAGGTGGTTCACGTGGTTCGGCCCGTTTTGCGTCAGCATGAGCAGCGAATGGGAGCTCACGCGACAGCCGGCTTCGGGCGCAGCTGCGCAGGCGTCGCGAGATCCGTCGGGGTTCGAGCGCAGCAGCGTGAGGCCGTAGCGCGCTGCCCGGCCGATCGATCGCGCCTCCGGCGACGAGCTTGCCGTCGGGTTGGAGCACGAGGGCGAGGGCACCATCGTAGAGTCCGCCGCCATCGGTCGTCGCGAGACCGCCGGCGCCGAAGCTCGGGTCGAGTGTGCCGTCGGCGTCGTAGCGCGCTTCGGCGAACTCCGAGCCGGTGCCGACGAAGGCCCGACCGGCCGCGACGAGCTTCGCCGTCCGGCTGCAGCGCGAGCGCCGTGCATTCGTCGTAGTTGCCGTCGAAGTCGGTCGTCACCAGTCCGCCGGTCCCGAAGGTCGCGTCGAGCGTGCCGTCGGCGTCGTAGCGCGCGAGGGCGAAGTCGGCGCCGAGGCTGATGCCCGCGGCCTGCGAGGCCCCCGCGACGAGCCTCCCATCGGGTTGGAGCACGATCGATGCGGCGACCGAGCCCGGCGTGGCGCCTGGGAAGGACGTCCGTCAGCATGCCCCCGCTTCCGAAGCTTGCGTCGAGCGCGCCAGCGCCGTCGTAGCGGGCGAGCGCGAAGTCGGCGCCGGACTTTCCCGCCGCGACGAGCTTGCCGTCCGGCTGGAGGAGCAGGCTCGCGGCGCTGGCGTCGCCGCTCGCGAAGGGCGTCGTCGACGACAGTACACGCCGGTGCCGAAACTCGGATCGAGCGCAGCCGTCCGCCGCGTAGCGCGCGAGAGAGCGAACGAGCTGACCAGCGGGACGACGTCCCGGGGCGCGCGACGCCCCCGCAACGAGCTTCCCATCGGGCTGGAGCACGAGGCCTCGAGCTTGATCGACACCGCCGAGGAAATCGGTGGTCACCAGTCCGCCGCTGCCGAAGCTCGGGTCGAGCGTGCCATCGGCATCGTAGCGGGCGACGCCGAAATCGGAGACAGCGCCGCTCGTGACCGTACCCGCGGCGACGAGCTTCCCGTCCGGCTGAACGGCGACGGCAAGCGCGACGGACGAATCGGTAGCGAACGCCGTCGAGACGATCCCGCTGGCGCCGAACGTCGGGTCGAGAAGACCTTCGGCGTCGTAGCGAACGAGCACCAAGCGCGTAGAAGAACTGCCCGCTCAAGGCGAAACCTCCGGCGACGAGCTTCCCGTCCGGCTGGCGGACGAGTGACGTCGCCACGACGGCGAGGTTCGTCGTGGCGCGCCCGCTCACGCCAAAGCTGGCATGGAGGTCGTGCGGAGCCATGAACCCCGTCGCCAGCACGACGAAAGCGGCGGTCAGTTGGGAAGAACAACGACGCGAGCGAGTCATGATCGCGCCTCCTTGCGGTTCCGTTCCGAGGCGGAGGGTCCGACGAAAGAGGATCCGCGTCAAGGCGGGTCCACGCCGTTACGCACGCGAGCAAGTGGCTGTGCGGCAAAGTCCGGAGACGGCGCGAATGTTCCGCCTCGATCCGCACACTCGCCAAAGGGCCGCCTGGCATTGATACACGGCAACACCTCAAAGCCTAACGCCGCCGCGGAGAAGGATTTGAGTGGCAAACGGAGGAGACGTCCATGAACCAAGCGCAAGCTGCCGAGAACCTCGCCGCGGTCGAAGCACACTTCCACAGTGAGGCCGAAAACGAGGTGGCCGCCGCACTCAAGTTGTACACGGACGATATCGTCTGGGAGGCACCGGCTCTCAACGGTCTGAAATCGTTCCTATTCCGGCAAAGCAGCAGCGCCGAGAACTATCGTGAACTCTGGGCATCGATGCGTGACGTCACGTTCACATTCCTTCAACGGTTCGCGACAGAGGATCGCGTGGTGGACGACAGCCTTGTGACCTTCGAGGTCGTCCGAGGAAGGCCATTGGCATTTCCCGTAGGGTCGAGAAGGTCGAAATGCGGCTGGTCCACATCTCTCGAAATGCGAAGCGGAAAGATCTCACGCGAGATCGTTTCGATGCGGGACGCATCGTCTAGGTAGTTACGGGACCGTCTGCCCCGCGTGTGGCGCCGACCGGAATGAGCGGGCGCACGTCATCGTCGTAGGGTGCTTCGGGTTTGGAACCCCAGACGCGTTCTCTACCGCTCGACGACCAGCTTCACTCGCCGGCTCCGCCATCGCCGCCGCCGCGTCCTTCCAGCCGACCTTCCGCGTCGCGATGATCTCGCCGTGGAGACGGCCGGCGGCGATCGCGGCGGCGACCGTCGGGATCTCGTGGCGCGCGTGACAGCGCCCGGAATGGAAGTGAATGCCCTTGGTGTACATGCGGCCGAGGGCACCGGCGTCGACTCGCCGAAGTAGTAGACCGGGCAGACGCAGACGCCCTCGTGGTCGGTCGAGCGGATCGCGAGCGCCAAGCCGCCCGGGTCGACCGACGTGTCGACGGTGAGATCGTACGGTCCGTGCTTGCCGCCGAAGCTCGACTCGATCGGCGGGCCCCGATGCGCTCCGCGACCGCGAGCACCTCGGGAATGGGCGAGAGCACGTCGACCCGATCCGGCCCCGAGCGCGAGCGCGGCGTCGGCGGCATAGAGCCGATGCTCGGCGCGACCCCGATCACCACGAGCACGGTCGCGCCGGGGCGCGCCGCGAGGTGCGGCGCGACGCAGCGCCAGCCGTCGGTCGCGTTGTCGGCGGCGGCGGCGAGCGCCCAGGGGGCGACGTTCGCGGGCGCCGGCAGCAGCATGGCGTCGGCGTACGGGACGCGGATCAGGTCGGAGAGCGCCCGCCCCACTCTTTCGACTGCAGCGGCAACCCGAATGCGGAGAGGAACGGCACCGACTCGCAGCTGCCGGTGTACCCGCGGCGGCAGCGCCCGCACGCGCCGCACGAGATCTGGAACGGCACGATCACGCGGTCGCCGACCGCGCACGCTCGTGACCGACTCGCCGACGGCCGTCACCTCGCCGACGCACTCGTGCCCGAGCGCGAACGGCCGCGGCGGCGGCAGGAGCCCGCTCACGTACGGCAGGTCGATGTCGCAGCGGCTGACCGCGAGCGGCCTCACCAGCGCCTCGCCCGGTCCTTCGATCCTCGGGGCCGGCACGTCCAATGCTATTCGATCTTCCCTTGTCCGACGAGCGTGAGCTGTTCCATGAGGCGGGACCGTAGGATCGGCGCCGAGATGCTGCAAACGATTTTTCGTTCACGAGCCTTGCGTGGGAGGCAACGCGCGTGGTACGGCAGACCTCACGGCGCCCATGCCACGCCATCCCTCGCGAGCGCTGGTCGACCCCGACGCCATCCACGTCACGTGCGCGGCGCTGATGCTGCTCTGGGCGCGCTCGACCCTCGGCTCCTTCTTGCGGTGCCCCGCTGAGCATGCGCGCGATCTCCTCGCATTCCTGTCGGCGCACGACCCCGTCGACGCGGGGCGGACGCTCGCGACGCGGCGCTGGTCGGGGAGAGACCCGCGCCGCCGGCGCGCTTCGTCGGTCCCGCTTCGACTTCCCTCTACGACGTCGTGCACGACAACGCCGTCGCGCTCCTCTGCATCGCCGCCGCCCGGATGCTGGGCCCGGGCGCCGCCGCCGCAACCGCCCGCCTCCTGGCTTGACCATGTCGGGCGAGGCTGCTCCCGACTCTCCGACCCGCGCGGCGCGCTCGTCGAGGTGCGGCAAGGGACGACCGTGTACCTCTCGGTCACCATGCCCGACTGATCACTCGGGTGCGGATGAGCCGCCGTGCGCTCGACGCGCGGCGGCTCCCTCACCCGTTGGCCGTGCCGCCCGCGCCGGGAAATCCACACGCCCACCGCGGGTCTCAGGGTGGAGCGGCAGCGTCACCGTGAACTCCGTGCCCTTGCCGACGCTGCTCGCGACCGCGATCCGCCCGTGGTGACCGTCGACGATGCGCTTCACGGTCGCGAGACCGACGCCCGTCCCGCGGGCCTTCCGGGTGTAGAAGAGCCGGAAGATGTGGGGCAGTTGCTCCGCCGGGATGCCGTGGCCGGTGTCGGCGACGGTGATCACGAGCTCGCCGTCCCCGCGCGCTGCCGGCCGCGACCGCGCCGTCGCCCCGGGCGGTGCGTATCGTGAGCGTGCCGCCGCCGGGCATGGCCTCGAGGGCGTTGGTCGCGAGCGCGAGACACACTTGCTCGATCTGCGCTTCGTCGAACTCGTGGGCCGGGAGCGCTTCGGCGTAGTGCGCGTCGACCGTGACGCCGCGCTCGGCGATCTGCCGGCGCAGGAGGTGCAACGCGCCCTGCGTCAACTCGTTCACGTCGCCGGGCGTGAAGTTCGGCGCGAACGGGCGCGCGAAGTCGAGCAGCTCGCTGATGCGCGACTCGAGCGCATCGGCCTCGCCGAGGATGTCGACGAAGCTCTCCCGCAGCGGATCGGTCGCAGCGGCGTCGCGGACGGCGAGCTCGGCGGCGCTCTTGATGCCCGCCAGGGGTTCCGGAATGCCGTGCGCGACCGCCGCCGAGAGCTCGCCGATCGCGGCCAAGCGCTCGGCCTCGACGAGCTGGTCGCGGGCGGCGCGGAGCTCGCGGTTGGTCTCGGCGAGCACCCGATAGGCACGGGCATTCTGCACCGCGACCGCCGCCTGATTGGCGAGGGTCCGTAGCAGGTCGAGGTCCTCGGTCGAGTAGAAGCGGCCCGGAGCGCTTCTCTCCGAGCGCCAAGAACCCGACCAGCCGTTGCTCGAGGGCGAGCGGCACGGCGAGCACGGCACCGATCGCCACCATGTCCGCGAGGGCTTCGACCGCGACGCGACCCCCATCCGACCGAGCGCCACGTGGACGGGCCCCGCCGGATGGGCGGCGAGGTGGCGCACGAGAGCGGCGTCGCGCCGCAGCACCAGGTCGCGCGCCCCCACGCAGTGCACCGTCTCCGCGTCCTCGCTCGCGAGCCACACCTCCATCCGCTCGACCTGCATTTGCTCGGTCACGATGCGGCCGAGCCGTGCCACCAACTCGTCGACGTCGAGGATCGAGGTGAGCGCCTGACTCGCCGCGGTCACCGTCGTCCGGTAGTCATACGGCGCCCGGAAGTAGAGCGTGTCGATCAACGCCTGGATGCGGCCGCGAAGCGGGTTGAAGATGATGACGAGCAGCATCGTCACCAGCACGTGCACCGCCGGTGCGACGTCGAGATCCGGCAGGACCGCGTAGTCCACGAGGGCGAGGAGCGCCGTGTAGACGACCGCCACGATCGCCGTCACGACGGCATAGCCGACCGTCTGGCGGATTATGCGGTCGACGCCGAAGAAGGTCGTGGCGAGCGATCGCGTAGGCAATCGCCGCCGGAAAGACCGCGAACGTGAGCGTCAGGTAGTTGAGCGGAAAGACGGTGTTGCCGGCCCAGTACACCGTGAGCAGCATCAGGGCCGGGACCAATGAGCCGCCGACGAGCCCGAGCAGGAAGAGCCGCATGCGCTCGCGTGCGGCGGAGGACGACGGCCGGCGGTAGGCGACGAGCGCAAGTCCGAGCGCGGCGAGGAACGCGGCGCCCCACGCGAGGTGCGTCGCGCGGTCCAATGCCAGCAGCAGCGCGAACGAGCGGTGGAACGCGAGTACGTGCGCCACCCCGAGGACCGCGGCCAGGACATAGAGCGGCGGCAACACGGCCCGCAGACGAGTCACGCTCGCGGGCGCGCCGGGGAACTCGATCACCAGCTGGAGCGCCGTCACGGGCGCCACCGCCAGCAGGAAGAAATAGAGCGTTTGGAACCAGCTCGGGCCGACGAGGTCGATCGAGGTCGCGAGGTAGAGACCGTAGTTGGTGCAGAACACGAAGAAGCTCCGCGCGCTCCGACTCGGGCTCGAGGAAGAGCACCACGATGCCGAGCGCCAGGAGCACGAGCGCGTTCACCAGGTAGTTCCCGAGCGTGAGCGCGAACGCGACGCTCGAAAGCGGCGTCGCGGGCAGCGCGATCTCGTAGCGCCGACCGTCCTTCTCGAGCGCGTAGCGGTGGACGGTGCCGGCCGGGGCGGCCGCCACGACCCGCTCGACGGCGTCGCGGTCCGGGGTCGCGACCCCATCGACCGCGACGACGCGCGACTGGTAGAGGAGGCCGGCGCGAATCGCCGGATCGTCGAGGATCCCGATCGCGGGGACGAGGCCGTTCTCCCAGAGGAAGAAGCCGGGATAGGTCCGGTGGAGCCAGGCGGCGGCGTTGAGGGTGCAGGCGAAAGCGATGGCAGCGACGAGCGGCAGCGCGAGAAGGATCGAGAGTGGCGGACGCGGACGCGCCGACCGCGTGAGCTCGACGGCGAGCGGCCCGGCCTGGTTCATGCGAGCCGCGATTCTCGCAGGTCTCGGCGCGGCCTTCCACGTATTCGTGTTTCCGCCGTTCTCCTGGACCTGGCTCGCGTGGGTGGCGCCATTGCCGGTGTTGCTCATGCTACCGGCACCGAGCGCGGCGAAGGCCGTCATCGCGGTCTGGCTCTTCGGCACGCTCTGGGCGCTCGGCGTCGTCGCCCCGTGGATGACCCCGGCCCTGCAGGCGCTCTTCGGCCTCTCGTCGCTCCAAACCGCGGGCATGCTGCTCCTGGTCTGCCAATGTGGGCTTCCGTTCGCGCTGCTCGGCTGGGTGCTGCATGCCGGCCGGCCGGCGACCCCCTCGGGCGCGTGCTGTTCGCGCCGGCAGCGTGGGTGAGCGTCGAGTATCTCCGGGCGCACGTGCCGTTCGGGACCCCGTGGGCCCTTCTCGGCCTGGCGCTCGCGGAAGCGCCGACCGTGGCGCAGATCGCCGACGTCGGCGGCGCCTACGCGATCTCGTTCACCCTGGTGCTCGCGAGCGCCGCGCTCGCCGAGACGATCGCCGCCGGCGCGGCGTGGCAGCGTCTCGTCCCCGCGCTCACCGCGACGGCGACCATCCTTGGACTCGTCCTCGGCTACGGCACGTTCCGCTATGCGGCGATCCGGGCCGCGGTCGCGAAGGCACCGACGACGCGCGTCGCGCTCGTCCACCCCGAGATCCCGAACGCCGAGCGTTTGAACCCGCGTCAGGCGGTCAAGCTCTTCGAGCAGAATCTCACGCTCTGACGCCTCCGGCAGCACCGATGACGCCAATCTGATCGTCTGGCCCGAGAACGCCGCGCCGCTCCTCCTCGAGGACAACCCGGAGATCGTCAAACGCGTCGCGACTTTGAGGGCGAACACCAGGCGGCTGATCGGCGCGCCGCGCGCGGTCACGGGCGACGGCGGCTCGAGTCTCCGCGCCTCGGCGTTTCTCATCGGACCCCGCGGCATCGAGGGCATCTACGACAAGCACCGCTTGCTGGCACTCGCCGAGACCATGCCGGCGATGGGCGGCGCCGGCACCTTCGTCGAGTACGGCTTCAGCCCGGGCACCGGTCCGTCCATGCTCGCGGCCGGCGACCTCCGGATCGCGCCGCTCATCTGCTACGAGTTCATCTTCCCCGAGCTCCCGCGGGCCGCGGTGCGTGACGGCGCGCAGTTGCTCGTGAACTTGAGCAACGACTCGTGGTTCCGGCCCGGCGCCGGACCGCGTCAGCACTTGCTCTTCGGTCGGCTGCGGACGATCGAGCTCCGGCGTACCATGGTCCGCGCCGCCAACCTCGGCCCGTCGGCGATCATCCTGCCGACCGGCGAGACGGCGCTCGAAACCGACGGTGTGACCCCGGGCGTCGAGTCGATCGACGTGCCGCTCTTCGAGATGCAGACGATCTATGCGCGGGTCGGCGACCTGTTCGCGTGGACGTGCGTCGCGGCGGTCGCGCTCGTGATGGCCTGAAGCGCTGGCGCGAACGTCCGCACGGTCGTTTCGATCCTGATGATCCGGCCGCCGCTATTTGATCTCGATCGGGCCCTTGCGGTTGTCGCTGACGTCGTTGGTGCCGGCCGGGTCCTGCGTGCCCGGCGCCGCGTCGAAGTCGGCGCTCGCGCGGTCGATGCGCATGCCGAATCCGTGGTTCGCGGTGAAGTCGTTGCCGTCGACGAGGGCGCCGTCGGTCTGCGTCAGGCGCAGCCCCTCGCCGTCGTTTCCAGCGGCGCGATTGGCGGTCACGGTTCCGCCGATGGTTTCCTCGAGCTCGATGCCGGTGCCGTAGTTGCCGCCGATCGCGTTCGCGGTGACGAGCGGCGCGTCGGCGCTCTGAACCCAAATGCCTTCGTGCCCGTTCTGCGTGAGCACGTTGGCGCTGATCGCGACGCCGCCGGCACCGGTCACGGCGGCAATGCCGGCGCCCGCGTTGTCGATCGCCGTGTTGGCGACGGCGCTCGCTGCGGCGGTGAGGCTGATGCCGGCGCCGCCGTTCGCGCGTACGACGCACGCCGTCGCGACCGAGCCGTCGACGGCGAGCTCGATGCCGGCGCCGAAGTTGGCGCGGGCGTCGAGGCCGCTGACCGTCATCGGGACCGCCACCGTCACGCCGGCCGTGCCGCCGCTCGCCGTGACGCCGTCGATCGAGGCGCCCGCCGACCCGAGCGTGAGCGCGCTCCCGAGCCCGCGCGCGTCGACGACCGAGCGGCCATGACCGGCGCCGAGGATCTCGACCGCGCGCATGATCGGCACGGGCTCACGGAAGATGCCGTCGCCGACGACGATCGTGATCCGGCCGTCGCCGTTCCGGTCGGTCGCACCCGCCGCCGCGGCCGCGAGGCTCCGGTAGTCGGCGCGGCCCCTCTGCGCCACGACCGCGTCGCTGCCGCCGTGGTTCCGCTCGGCGCGCGCGCTCACGGCCAGCGACTGGCAGAGCGCGCCGCCGACGAGGACGCGGAGCGTCCCCGTTCCCGCGCCGGTCGCGTCGACCACGAGCTCTCGCCCTTCGCGTGCGCGAGCGGCACCGACTCGCTCGCCGCCGCCGCATCCGCATCGGGGGTGATCGCGAGCGGTGCATCGGTCGTGAGGCGGGCGGTCATGCCCGGGCTCGGATCGGTCGGGTTGCCGAAGCGGTCGACGGCGACCACCAGGAGCTTCAGCCGCGCGGCGGCGCTGAGCGTGCCGAGCGCCAGCGAGGGCGGCTCGGCCGGGAGACCACGCCCGCGCGGCGGCTCGACGACGCGGGCGCAGACCGCCGGTCCTGCGACCGCGCGCGCGACGTCGGTCGTCGGGCTCGCGCTCTTGGTGCTGAGCGCGAGCGGCACGACGCTCTTCGGATCGGGGAGCGCCGCCGCCCGCGGACGCGGGTTCAACGTGCCGTTCACGTCGAGCGGGCCGACGTCGGTGAAGAGCCGCGCCGGATCGCGCTCGGGGAGAAACGGTTGCGCCGTCGTGATGCCGGAGCCGGTCGGGACCGCGCCGTTCAGGACCTCGGGATCGTACGCGCCGGTGAAGGCCGACGCGGTCGCGACGACGGTGACGCCACCGCCGCTCGGCCGTCCGCCGAGCGCGGCCACGATCGTACCCTCGGCGCGACCATTGCCGTCGAAGAGCGCGACCTCGGTGCCGATCGGCTCGAGCTCGGCGAGCGCACGGACGTCGCGCTTCGGGTCTTTGCCGGTGGGCCCGATGAAGCCGTCGGCGTTCCGGTCGGCGAAGAGCGCGACGACGACCGGCAGGCCCACCATGTCGGCGGCCGCGAGCACGTTGCCGTACGGATGCCCCGCCCCGACCGCGCCGTCGGACAGGTAGACGTGGAAGGGGATCGCGACGGCGGCGCCGCGAAGCCCCGCGGTCGCGGTGACGACCGCGTTCCGCGCTGGCGCCGGACCCGGGATTGCGTTGCCCGGGGCACGGCGCCGAGCCGAACGACCAGGTCGATGTCGCCGATCACGTCGGGGTGGACGACGTCGTCGGCGGTCCCAAGGCGCCCGTCGGCCCCGGGGGTCACGAGCGGGAGACCGGGAAGGATCTCGTAGGGGCGCGCCGGTGCCCGGATCCACGGGATCGCCGTCGAAGACGACGCTCGCCGCGTCGACGTGGACGGCAGCGAGCACCAGCGCCAGCGCCAGCGCGACCGAGCCGATCGTCGGGCGCCTCACCACGTCACCCCCGCAGCGTTGCTGCGCAGAAGCGTCCCGTCGAAATCCGCCTCGAAGCGCACCGTCGCGGCGCCCGCCGCGACGAGCGCCGGCGGTACGACCGCCGTCAGGTGGTCCGGCGCGATCCCGACGACGCCCGGCGCGCCGGGAACCGCCACCGGCGGATCGGCGCCGACCGCGACCGTGACGCTGCCGTCGAGCCCGAGCCTTGCGACCGTGCCGCCGGCGGTCACGACGATCGTCACCGGATATCCGAGCCGGACGACGTTCATGTGATCGTAGTTGCCCGTCACGACGAGCGTCACGACCCCGTCGTTGGTCGACGCCGTGACGGCGGCGATCGCGAGCGCGGGCTCGGTCGAGCCGGCGCGACTCACGCGTGCCGGCACGACCACGAACGCCGCGAGCGCGAGAACGAGGAGCAGCCGTCGTCTCATCCCTCGCCCTCGCCGTCCCGCCGCGCCCCCGTCCCGAGCCCGTACTTCTCCATCCGGTAGCGAAGCGCGTCCCGCGAGAGGCCGAGGAGCTTCGCGGCCCGCACCTGGTTGCCGCCGGCCTGCGCGAGCGCCTGCTCGATCAGACTCTTCTCGAGATCGGCCCACACGATGCCGCCGGGTGGAAACGAGACCCGGAGCTCGCTCGCCGGTCCCTCGGGCGGGAGCATCGCCAGATCCCGGGCTCGATCGCGCCGCTCTCGTTCAGCAGGACGGCGCGCTCCATGATGTTGGCGAGCTCGCGGACGTTCCCCGGCCAGCGATACGCCTTGAGGGCGGCCCGCGTCGCCGGGGCCGAGACGAGGCGCCGCCACACCGTACTGCGACGCGTGCACCCGGACGAAGTGCTCGGCGAGCTCGAGCACGTCGTCGCCGCGCACCCGGAGCGGCGGGACGGCGATCTCGACCACCCGCAGGCGATGGTAGAGATCCTCGCGAAAGGCGCCGCTCTTCACGGCCCGCTCGAGGTCGCGGTTGGTCGCCGCGAGCACCCAGACGTCGGTCGCGCGGTCGCGGACGCTGCCGAGCCGCCGCACGGTCCGCTCCTCGATCACCTTCAAGAGCTTCGCCTGCACCGCGCTGCTCACGTGGCCGATCTCGTCGAGGAAGAGCGTCCCGCCTTCGGCCGCTTCGATGAGACCAGGCTTGGCCGCGTGGGCGTCGGTGAAAGCGCCCTTCTCGTGTCCGAAGAGCTCGGATTCGAGCAGCGACTCGGGAATGGCCGTGCAATTGACCTCGATGAACGGTCCGCCCTTGCGCGCCCCGCTCTGGTGCAGCGTCCGCGCCAAGAGGCCCTTGCCCGTTCCGGTCTCGCCGACGATCAGGATCGTCGGGCCCCCGCCCTGGCGCGCTGCACGCCGCGCAGGCGCTCGACGGTGTGACGGAGCTGCTGCATCGCCTCGGAGTCGCCGAGAAGGCCGCCGTGGCTCCGACCGTCGCGTTGGCCGCGGTAGTAGCGCAGCTCCTGGCGGAGGCGGTCGTTCTGCACGACCCGCTCGACGGCGAGCTCGAGCTCGGCGAGGCCGATCGGCTTCCGCACGAAGTCGGCGGCGCCGAGCCGCATCGCGGTGACCGCGTCGTCGAGGGTCGCGAACGCGGTCATCAGGATCACGAGCAACGACGGGTCGTGGGCGCGGAGCTGCTGGAGCGTGTCGAGCCCGCTGATCCCCGGGAGGCGGTTGTCGAGGAGGATCAGGTCGGGACGCTGCGCTTTCACTTGCTCGAGCGCCGCCTCGCCCGCATCCACCCACTCGACGGAGTGTCCCATCCGCTCGAGCGAGCGCGCGAGGTTGCGGGCCAGCACCGGCTCGTCCTCCACGATCAGGACGTGCAGCCCGCGCGTCGATGCGACCGGCGTCTCGTCGCTCGCGCCGTGCTCACGGTCGTATTTGGGATCGCTCGCCATGAAGGGAATCATGCCGCGCGATGAGCAACTTTCGTTCCGGCACCGCGCCGCCGCGGCCATGATTTCCTAGCAGATGTCGCCGGGAGCGGCGACGGATTCCCACGCGGTGCGCGATATCCCCCACCTGCTGCGTGATCTCACCCACGAGGAGCATTCCCGAGAACGGGAAAGCCGCGCCGCCGAGGGCCGCGCCGCGCGGCACGAGCGTTGCTGTTTCCGCCGACAGGAGGAGGAAGTCATGCAGAGCACCACATATAGGGAATGGAAGACGACGATCGCGATGGCGGTCCTCGTGGTCGGATTGCTGGCGTTGACGGGCGCGCGAGCCGAAGCGCGCCATGGCAGCCGCGGCTTCAAGGCCGACGCCGCGCTCACGGCGACCGCCGCCGACCCCGATGCGCGCGGCAAGGTGAAAGGGAGCGTCAAGGGTGACGACGGTCGTTTCGAGGTCGCGGCGAATCGTCTGAGCGCCGCGCCACCTACGACGTCATCGTCGGCGGCGTGAAGGTCGCGACGTTCACCACGAGCGGCGGCGGGAACGGCAAGGCGCGTCTCCGCAGCGATCCCAAGGGCCACGACGGTCTCCTCGGCTTCGATCCGCGCGGCGCCGACGTCGTGATCCGCAATGCCGCCGGCGCGGACGTGCTCTTCGGCGCCGTGCCCGCCGACGATACGAGCGGCGACGACGGCGACGTCGTCTGCTGCGTCCCCGACGACGACGGCGCCGAGTGCGAGGACCGGACGCCCGCCGAATGCGCGGCCAAAGGGGGGACGGTCAGCGCCGCCACCTCGTGCGTGCCGAACTCGTGCGATGGCGCGGCGCCGCCCGCCGGCGGTGACATCGTCTGCTGTATTCCCGACGACGACGAGGCGGAATGCGAGGATCGCACGACGGCCGAGTGCGTCGCGCAAGGCGGCACCGTCGTGCAGGCGACGTCATGCACCCCGAACCCGTGCGCGGCGGTGCCGCCCGCGGATCCGGACATCCAGTGCTGTCTGCCCGACGACGACGGCCACGAATGCGAGGATCGGACGCCCGCCGAGTGCGCGGCGCAGGGCGGCGTCGACATGGGCGCCGGCACGTGCACGCCCGATCCCTGCGCGTCGCTCCCGCCGCCCGCGGGCACCGACGTACGCTGTTGTCTTCCCGACGACAGCGGCACCGAGTGCGAGGATCGGACGGCCGCGGAGTGCGCGGCGGCGGGTGGCGTCGATCGCGGGTCGGCGTCTGCGCGGTCGACACGTGCGACGGCGTGACGTTCCCGGCGGCCACGCCGGCGGGCGACGACCGCGGCGGTGACGACCACGGTGGTCACAGCGGGAAGGGGCGCGACGGCCGCGGCTAGCCGTCGTCGTGTGATCATCGCCGAACGGCCCGGGGCGCCACGCGTCCCGGGCCGTTCGTGTTTCTCACACCCGATCCGGCCCGAGGCGGACCAGCATCTTCCCGCGTTGGCGCCGGTGAAGAGCCCGAGGAACGCCTGCGGCGCGTTCGCGATGCCGTCGGCGATCGTCTCCTCCCACTTCATCTTGCCGGCGCGGATCCACTGGCCCATGTCCCCGAAGAAGGACGGCACCATGTCGATGTAGTTCGACACGATGAAGCCCTGGAAGGTGATGCTCTTGCCGACGATCAAGATGATGTTGCGCGGGCCGGGCGGCGGCTCGGTCGCGTTGTACTGGCTGATCATGCCGCAGCCGACGATGCGGCCGAGCCGGTTCATGAGCTCGAGCGCGACCTCGAGGTGCTCGCCGCCGACGTTCTCGAAGTAGACGTCGATGCCGCTCGGCGCGGCCTTTTTCACCGCCGCGCCGAGGTTGCCGCAGGTCTTGTAGTTCACGACCGCGTCGACGCCGGCCTCGCGCGTGAGCCACGCGCCCTTCTCGTCCGAGCCGACCGAGCCGACGACGCGGCAGCCCTTGGCCTTCGCGATCTGACAGACGACGGAGCCGACCGCACCCGCCGCCGCCGACACGAAGACCGTCTCGCCTTCTCGGGGCTGCCCGATGCGAATTAGACCTGAGTACGCCGTGAGGCCCGGCATGCCGAGCACGCCGAGATAGGCCTGGAGCGGCGCGAGATTCGGGTCGACCTTCTGCATCATCGTCCCGTCCGAGACCCAGTGCTCGCGCCAGCCGCCGGTCGCGAAGCCGCAGACGTAGTCGCCGGCCGCGAAGCCCGGATGCTCCGACTCGACGACCTGGCCGACCGAGCCGCCGTCGAGCACCTGGCCCACCTGGAACGGCGGGATGTAGCTCTCGCGATCCATCATGCGGCCGCGCATGTACGGGTCGACCGACATGAAGACGTTACGCACGAGGAACTGCCCTGATGCGGGCTTCGGCATCGGCGTCTCGACGAGCGCGAAGTTCGCGGCGGTCGGCATGCCGGCGGGGCGGCTCTTCAAATGGATCTCACGATTGGCGGCTGGGCTCATGCGACGGTCCTCCTGTGCGGGAATGAACGACGCGTGAGCCATAGCGCCTGCGCGCGGCCCCGGCGAGGGCGGGCGGCCATGAAAATGCTCTTCGCGCGGTCCCGAAGCCCGCCAAGCACCGGAAGCGCCTCGGCGTAGGGGTGAACGGCGCCTCGGGTCCGCGGTGCTCGACACCGCCAAGGAAGTCGAGCTCTGCATCCCGTCGGGGCTCACACCGTGAGGGCGCTGATCGTCACGTAGTAGCCGTCGGGATCGCGGAGCGAGAACTCCGGGTGCGCGTGTTCGGATTCACGTGCGGGCCCTCCGCGAGCCCGGGCTCGAGCGCCCGCGCCCGCTCCAGCGCCGCCGCGAAATCGTCGACGCGAAAGAAGAGCAGGAGGCCGTTCCCCGCCGTGCCGTTCTCGGGACCCATCAGCGTCGGATGGTCCTCGACCGCCCACTCGTGGAGACAGAGCAACACGGTATCGTCGGCGTCGACGACCTGCGCGAAGTCGGGATGCGCGGGAGCCGTCGGCGGCTGGCCGAGGAGCGTTTGGTACCAGCGGAAGCTCCGCGCGACGTCGGCGACGCCGATGATCGTCCAGAGGCGTTTCATGCCCGGGACATAGCGGTCGACGCGTGTCGAGGCGAGGGCCGGTCCCGAGCTTCGGCTTGGGGCGATCTCTCGCCGAGCGCTTTCGCCGCGGAGGGCGTCATTGGACCAGCGCGAATCGCACGGGCACGCTGGAGTGCGATGACGTTCCGACGAGCCCGATGCACGTGGTGGACGCTCGGCTGGCTGCTCTTGCTGCCGATCCTCCCGCGGCCGTCGCCGCCGACGACTGCGGGGGCGACGCCGCGATGGTGATCTCGCCGCGCGCCCCGGTCGCGGGCGAGCGCGTCCGCATCCTCGCGGCGAGCGACACCGGGCGGATCGAGGACCTCCTCGTCTCGAACGTCGAGGGCGGCGTCGTGTCGAGCGACGTCCGGCGGCTCGGTGGACCACCGTGGAGCGCGTCGGTCGCGCTCGCGGACGCGGCCTCCGGTACCTTTCGCGTCGAGGCGATGCGCGACGGTCGCGCGGTCGGATGCGCGACCTTCCACGTGACGGGCGCGGACGAGCGCCGCCGGGTCGTCGCGGCTCCGAGCGCCCGCGGCTGGGATCGCGCCACCGAGGCGCTCTACTCGGCGTGGATCGAGCACCTCTTCGACGCCCCGCCCGACGTGGCCCTCTCCTTCGACACGCTGCAGGAGGTGCTGACCGACCCCAAGCGGAATCTCCTCCACAACCATTTCGGTCTCGCGCGAGGACGACGCTCGCGGCGCGCTCGGCGCGCCCCCGGACTGCGCCGACCTGCCCTACGTGCTCCGCGCCTACTTCGGGTGGAAGCTCGGCTTGCCGATCGGGTACCGTCCATGCAGCCGCGGGACGGCGCGCACGGCTCCGACGTGCGGCGAGGTGAGGATCGCCTCGCCGCGCGAGGCCACCGACCTGCGTGGCTGGTACGCGACGCGTCGCGGCCCAGGTGATGGGCGCCGTCCATTCCGGCAGCGCCCGGACCGCGCTCGGCGACGAGGCGACCGACTTCTACCCGGTCGCGCTCACCCGCGCGGCTCTCCGCCCCGGTACGATCTACGCCGATCCCTACGGTCACACGCTCATGATCGTCGGCTGGGTTCCGCAGACCACCGAGCGGAGTGGCATGCTGCTCGCGGTCGACGCGCAGCCCGACAACTCCGTCGCGCGGAAGCGCTTCTGGGAGGGCACGTTCCTCTTCGCCAACGACGTGAAGAGCGCCGGTCCCGGCTTCAAGGCGCTCCGCCCGCTCGTGGCGGCGGGCGGCGGCGCGGTGCGGCCGCTCACGAACGACGCGCTCGCCGCGGACGCCGGCCGCCTGACGACGCCGCCTCCGGCGAGGACTCCGGCTTCGCCCCTACTCGATCAAGCAGGCGTTGCTTTCGCCGGACGAGTTCTACGCGCGCGTCGGTCGGCTCATCGCTCCCCGCCGGCCTCCGCCCGCTCCAGGCCTACGACGAGACGCTCGACGCCCTCGTCGAGCAGCTCACGACCCGCGTCGACTCCGTCCAGCGCGGCGAGGACTACGTGCGCGCGCACCCGCCGGAGACGATCGCCATGCCCGACGGCCCCGCGATCTTCGAGACCCTCGACCCTGGGAGGACTACGCGACGCCGTCCCGCGATTTCCGCCTGCTGATCGCGATGAAGGTGCTGCTCGACCTGCCGGAACGGCTCGGTCGCCACCCCGAGCTCTACCTCCTCGACGGCCGTCCCGCGGCGGAAGCACGTATCGTCGTCGAGCAACACCACGGCGAGGCGATCGCCGCACGCGGCATCACCTACGTGCGGAGCGACGGCAGTCCCTGGCGCCTCACGGTCGCCAACCTCCTGGCACGCCGCGACGCGCTCGAGATGGCGTACAACCCGAACGATTGCATCGAGGTCCGCTGGGGTGCGGAGCCCGGCACCGACGAGTACGAGACCTGCCGACGTCACGCGCCCGCCGCGCAACACGCCCGCATGGAAACCTACCGCGAGTGGTTCCGCGACGGCCGCCGCCCCGAACGCTGACGATTTGGCTCATTCCGGGACATCCAATATTGCCGCGCGATGGCGCGCTTCGCTCGGCTCTGGCTCCGGACCTTCTTTCAGGTGCTGTGGGCGCGCTGGCGGCGCGGCCCGCTCCGCCCGACCTGGTCGCTGATGCTGGAGACGACGGTCACCTACCTCCGCAGCGACTTCATGGAGCTCGCCACTTGGCCGATCCCGGAAGCCCGCACCACCCTCGAAGGGCGCCCGCTGCCGCGCGACGCGACCTCACGCGTCGAGCGCACCGTCGTCGCCGACGGACCGCTCCGCGGCGAATGGATCCGGAGCGCCGCCGCCAGTGAGCCAGTCGCAGGCGTCGTGCTCTACCTCCACGGCGGCTCGTTCCTCTTCGGCTCGCCGCGCACCCACGCCGACACCCTCGCGCGCCTGGCACTCGCGACCGATCGTCCCGTGCTCGCGCCCGAGTATCGCCTCGCTCCCGAGCACCCCTACCCCGCCCAGCTCGAGGACGCGCTGGCGGCGCTCGCGGGGCTCGAGGCGATGGGCGTGCCGCGCGCCCGCATCGTCGTCGCCGGCGAGAGCGCCGGCGCCAACCTCGCCCTAGCGCTCGCGCTCGCCCTCCGTGACCGCGGCGAGCCGCAACCGGCGGGCCTCGCGTTGATCTCGCCCTGGCTCGACCTCACGTCGAGCGCCGACTCACATCGGCGGAACGTCGCGTTCGACTACGGCACGGCGGAGATCCTGCGGGCGCAAGCCCGGCTCTTCGCCGGCACGCTGCCGCTCGACGATCCGCGGCTCTCGGTCGGGAATGCCGACCCGGCGGGGATCGCGCCCGCCTTCCTGCAGGTCGGGACCGCCGAGCTTCTGCTCGACGAGTGTCGGGCCTGGGCCGAGAAAGCGCGCGCAGCCGGTGTCGCGCTCACCGTCGACGAGCCCGTCGACATGCCGCACGCGCCGCCGTTCTTCGCGTCGGTGTGTCCGCAAGGGGTCGCGGCGATAGACGCGGTCGCGGCTTTCGTGCGCCGACGTCTAGCCTCGGACGGCTCCAATACGAAACCCGAACGGTGACTCACGTTGGCGGGGAATGGCACTCCGAACCCGCTGATTGAGAGCCCGGGAAACACCGCAGGACTAGCCGACCACAGCCGACTCACGCCCACAACCTTGGGCGCTTGGCGATCTTTGTTTGGTCGCAGTCGGTTGGTTTCGATTCGCGTTCGCGCACAGAACACGCACACACTCAGGATGGAGAATCGGCATAGCTTGGGCACCACTGGCGCCGGCGGCGCACTGCGCGCCGCGCCGAGATGGCGCCACGGACAGAGATAGTCGGATCACACGACGAGTCGCACGTCCGGTTCCGAGATCACGGCCGTGCGCTAGCTGCCGCCGCGACCTGGATCAAGCGAATTTCCTTGCCCCAGCGAATCGACCGCAGTAACGTCACGCCCGCCAGGAGGCCCCCAATGCGCCGCTTCCAACCCTTGTCGATGGTTTTCCTCGCATCGGTTTCGATGTTCCTGCTCGCCGCTTCCTCCGCTCGGGCCACGGACGTTCCTGCCGGGGTCGGCATCGCTCCAGGCGGCCATCGATGCCGCCTCACCCGGCGATCACCTCGTCCTCAGCGACGGCACCTACGTCGGTCCGGTCGTCGTGAACAAGCCGTTGCGGCTCTCGTGCGTCGGCCCGTGCTCCTGCGTCATCGATGCGAATTGCGAGGCACCAGTCGCGCTCGACATCGCCGCTGATCACGTGCGGGTGCAGTCGCGAGGTAAGTTCGCGAGCTTCTCCGTCTTGCGCGGCGCCACGACGCAGATCCGCATTGCCGATCACCGCAACGTCGAGCTGCGCCGCATCGTTGCATCGGTTCCCGAAGAGTCGCCGTGCGGCACCGGAGCAGACCGCCATCGAGGTGAGCGGCGCGAGCTCGAACGTCAAGATCGTGGGCGCGCTCACGTACGACAGCCCGGAAGCGGGCATCTTGCTTTCGGGGCTCGCGATCGGCGCCAAGGTGCAGATCAAGAAGAGTTTCGGAATCGAGAGCGGCGCCGGGATCGCGATCCGGCACAGCGCGAGCGGCGCCAAGCCGGGGGCCGCCGAGATCGTCATCGATCAAGCGGCGCTCGTCGGGAACGGCATCGCGGTGGACGTCGTCGATTCCGACGGCATCCGCATCAAGCGCTCGACTCTCAGGAGAGGGATGCGTCACCGCCGGTGACCGGCATCAGTTTCGACGCCACCTCCGACGGGAACCGCGTCGTCAATTGCGATTCCGATCCTCCGCCGCAAACGCTCGGGTTTTCCGACGCCGGCACGGACAACTGCGGGAATCACAACCTCAACGTGGCGCTCACCCCGTGTTCGTAGTCGTAGCCTGCTCGGCAGCGGCCTTCTCATACGCGCGCGAACCGCGCACCGGCCCAGCCGGGCCCCGAAAACCGGAATTGGAGACCGGGACCGCTGATCACGCTAGGCGCCTTCCCCTCGCGGGGTCAGTCTTCCGGCGTTTCGCACTTGAGCCCGTTGCCCGTCGCCGTGCAGCGCAGAGCGCGGTGAAACAATCAGTCGCCGACACGTAGGGTCTGGCGGAGGTGCGCTCCCGCCGACGGCGCGAGCGGCGCGTTCTTCCCGCTCCCGAGGTCGGTGTGTCCGCAAGGGTCGCGGCGATGGACGCGGTCGCGGCCTGCGTGCGCCGGCGTCTCAGCCTCGGACGGCTCCCGTACGAAACCCGAACGGTGAGTCACGGTTAGCGGGAATGGCACCTCGAACCCGCTGGATCGAGAGGGCGCCGAAGGCGAAACCGACGCACCTCAGGACACATCATCGTACTGGAATCTCGACGAAATGGAGTGAGCAGACTTTCGCCTGATGCGGAGTGGTTCGGGATGGAATGGTAGCAGCGCGGTAGCAAACTGAGCACGTCGTGCATCGTCAACAAGATTATCTGCCACACCACATGGGAGAGCCGTCTATCGCGCTGTTGCCTACCCGGCACCGAATCTGCGCTATAGAAACTCACGCGTAGTCGTACGAGTTGCGACGATCGACTCACCGCCAGGAGGACACGCCATGCTGCACCGGATCCCCCGTTTCCTGCTCATCGCGACGATCGCGTTGCCCACGTTGCTCGCCGCCGGCGGCCGCCCCGCGTCCGCGCAGACGGCCGTCACGAGCTGAGAGCAGGTCGTCAAAGGCGACGTGTACCTCGCCGGCGATCTCGATTGCGCGCCGGAGACCGAAAATGCCGTCGAGATCCGAGCGGCGGCACGCTCGACATGCGCGGCTTCCGCATCCACGGCGCTGCGTTCGGCGTGCTGTGCTCCGACGAAGGGCAAATGATCGGCGACCTCGAGGTCTATACGTACCGCCCCTGCCGCGTATTCGGCGGCGGCACGATCGACGGCCAGAAGTGGGGCGGCATCGTCGCGAGCCGGCTCGACCTCCGCGATGTCACCCTGGTCGAGGAACAGTCGGCGATCGCACTCATCATTCACCGGCACCTCACGTTCGCCAACGTGACCCTGCAGCCTCGATTCGATGGGCGAGGGAATCATCGCCGGCCCCAAGGTCAACGTCCAGGGTACCGGGCTCACCGTCACCGGCGGCCACATCGGCATCGGTTACGCGAACGTCGTCAAGATCGACGGCGTGACCGCGAGCGGCTACAGCGATTTCCTGCGGGGAGTTCGGACCGTCAAGCTGAAGCACGCGTCGCTCGTGGGTGGCGGCAGTGGGATCGACGCGACGAACGTCGCCTTGACCGATTCGAGCGTGACCGGGCACAGCGGCACGGCGGTCCACGCCGAACGCATCAAGCTCGTCGGCTCGACGGTCACGGGCAACGGCCTCGACCTCGATGCCGAACAACGTCCCAAGCTGAAGGATTCGACCTGCGAGACGAGCAACGGTTGGGGCGTCTGCACGAACGATTGAACGCGCCCCGCACGCGCCCCGCGGAGCGGCCGCTTCCCGTCCTGACGCAGCAAACGACAACGCGGTCGGCGGCTCCTTCCCTCGCAGGGTCAGTCTTCCGGCGTTTCGCACTTGAGCCCGTTGCCCGTCGCCGTGCAGCTCAAAAGCGCGGTGAAACAATCGTCGCCGACGCGTAGGGTCTCGCGGAGGTGCGCTCCCGCCGACGGCGCGAGCGGCGCGTTCTTCCCGCTCCCGAGGTTGAACTGCACGCTCGTGCCGCACGCTCCTGCGGCGCCGCCCTTCAGCTTCGCGCGCTTGATCTTTCCGGTCTTCCAGCCGATCGCCGTCGGCAGCGTCGCGTCCGGGTTCGTGAACTTCCACTCGATCGGGCAGACCGTCTTCTTCTGGCCGAACGTGCCGGGCGGGAGGTCGGGGCGTAGAGCACCTGGCCGTTCTCGCTGAGCTCGAGGCGCACCGGCTCGCTGTCGGGGTCGATCGACTGGCCGGCGTGGAGCGTGAACCTGCCCTGGGTCTTCCAGCGCTCGCTCGTACCGTTGTGGTCGGCATCCTTGGTGGTGGCGCGCTTGACCGTCGCCGGGACGAGATGTGGACCGAGCGCCGGACAGGTCTCGGGCCTCGCAGCTCGACGCCGGCTCGCTCTGACAGCTCGGCGAGCAGCAGTCCCCGGCGAGACGGTTGCCGTCGTCGCACGCTTCAGCAGAGGCATCGACGACCGCGTTGCCGCAGCATCCCTCGGTCGGGGACAGTCGCCGGCCGTGGCGCAGGAGCGCGCCGCTCGTCGTGCAGCGGCCGATGACCTTGCAATCGTTCGTGCAGTCGGCGGCGCAGAGCACGCCGGGCGCGCAGTTGGCGGCGCCGAGATCGCATTGCTCGCAGCCTTGCAGGACCGCGCCGTCGCCGCAGACGGCGCTGCCGCAATCGGGCGTGAAGGTCGCGGTGAACGTCGCGGGCGCCGTCGGCGCGACGAGGTTGTGGCTCTGACCGAAGCCGTCGGACCAGCCCTCGAACGCGGTAGCTCGTGAGGCCGACGAGCTGGGGCGCCGGCGCCGTCACCGACACTTGCGAGCCGGCGATGACCGTGCGCGCGAAGGGCGCGCTGCCGCTGCCGTTGCCGACGACGAGTGTCGAGACCGGTCGGATCGCTCGCGAAGCTCAGCACGACGCCGTTTGGCTGGAGCAGCACCGAGCGCGTGTCCGTGAGGCCGCCCGCGTCGGTCGCCGTGAGGCGGAGCTCGAGGTAGCTCGGGTAGTCGTGATCGGGCGCCGGGAAGCTCCCGCCCGCGACGCCGCTGAACGTCTGCACGACGTGCTCGTGGCAGTTGGCGGGACAGTGGTGGAGGACGAGCGTCCACGCGAGCGCCGCGGGATCGAGCGCGCCCTCTTCCGGGATCGTCCGCCGAGCCCGCGAAGACGATCGTCTGCCCGACGTTCCAGGTGAGCGAGCCGGCGGGCGCGGCGATCGCAGCGGTCGGATGCGTATTGCCCGCGGTGATACCGACCGCCGCCGTGCCCGGCAGACCGTGCGCGTCGGTCACGCGGAGACCGACCTGGTAGGTCGCGGCGCTCACGTAGTCGAAGGAGGCGGTCGGGCCGCTCGCGTCGTCGTAGTCGCCGTCGCCGTCGAGATCCAGTCGTAGGCGATGATCGCGTCGCCGTCGGGATCGCTCGAGCTCGTACCGTCGAAGTCGACGTGGAGCGGGAGGGCGCCGTCGGTCGGGGTCGCCGCGATCGCCGCGACCGGCGGCTGATTACCGGGCGCGTACGAGATCCGCCGCACGTCGCCGCCGTAGATGTCGACGTAGTAGAGATCGCCGCCGGGGCCGATCTCGAGGTCGACCGGCACGTCGGCGCCGACGTCGAACGACACACGCGTCGCCGGATCGGGATCGCCGCCCGCGCCCGCGAACATCACCCAGATGCAGTTCCGGCTGTAGTCGGCGAAGAAGAGCGCGCCGTCGTAGGCCGCGGGGTAGCTGCCGCCGCCGTAGAAGGCGAGCCCGAGATCGCGGAGCTCCCGATCGCGCAGCCGTCGCCCGCGACCACCGGATCGCCGTGGTAGTACGTGAGGAGCGGCGCGCTGACCGCGTCCGGCGTGTCGTAAAGCGTCGAGCAGATGTCGAGGAAGGTGAACTGATAGCCCGGCTGCGGATCGACGCCTTCGTAGCAGGGCCACCCGAAATTCTGCACCGCGCTCGTCGGCGCCGCGAGCACGTTCAGCTCTTCCCAGTCGTTCCAGCCGACGTCGCCGATCCACACCTCGCCGCTCCCGGGACGAGCGCGCACGCGGAACGGGTTGCGGAGCCCGTAGGCGACGATGCGGTCGTCCTGCGCGTCGCCGCCGCCGTAGAGCGGGTTGCTCGGGAGCGCCGCGCCGGTCGCGGGTCGACGCGCAGGATCGTGCCGTTGTAGCCGACCGGGTCGGCGAGCGTGCGGAGATCCTGACTGCGGAGCGCCCCGCCCTCCGCCGTCGGCGGCGTCTGGAACCCGTCGATGCCCGTCGGCGGGTCGTTGCAGGGATTGCGCGCCGGGAAGCCGTTCTGCCCGTAGTCGACGAAGGTGAAGCTCGCGCCGTCGCCGGCGCTCACGTAGAGCGCACCGTCGGCGCCGAAGTCGAGCGTGCCGATCGAGTGACTCGGGAACTGCTGGCACCAGTCCTCGATCAGCACCTCCTCGGGCCCGGTCATGACGTCGCCCGCCGCGGTGAGACGCGAGAGCCGCGCGCCCACCACGCAGCCGTCGTCCGTCGCCCCCGGCGGCGACTGGCAATCGTCGTTCCAGACCGGCGGCGTGCCGCCGATCGGCGCGTCCATCGTGTAGAGCACGTAGACCCACGGCGTCGCCGGGAAGTCGGGATGGAGGGCGAGCCGAGGAGCCCGCGGTCCCAGAAGTCGTGCACGTTGGTGCGGAGGTCGGCGAAGACGGTCGGCGTCGGGTCGCCGAGTCCGCTGAAGACCTTGATCAGCCCGCTCTTCTCGGCGACGAAGATGCGCCCGTCGGACGCGAAGCGCACGACCGTCGGGTTGTTCAGGCCGGAGACGGCGACCGACTCCTGAAAGCCGGGCGGGAGCGTGCCGGCCTCGGCTGCGGCGGTCAGGAAAGCGAGAGCAACGCGGCAACCGGCGACACCGGCATGCGATCCTCCGAAGCGGCGCTCTGACGACGGTGCACGCTTATGGGCTTCGCGCCGCTCTCGGGTCAAGGATCAACCGAGATGTCGTTTTCATATCGAGGAGCAGCCTTGATCGCCCGCTTATTCCCCTCCCCGTCGATCGCGACGTAGGTGAAGAGCGCTTCGGTGACCTTGAAGCGGGGCCATGCCTCCTCGGTCTCGCGGCGGACGCTTTTGACCCAGACTTCGAGGTCGATGGCGATGGAGGTGGTGCCTATCCGTAGGACGCGACCATAGCAGCAGACGACGTCACCGACCTTGACCGGCTTCAGGAACTTGAAACTGTCCACGGCGACGGTGACGACACGGGAGTGGGCGGTTTCCTTGGCGAGGATGCCGCCGGCGATATCCATCTGCGACATGAGCCAACCGCCGAATAGGTCGCCGTTCGGGTTCGTGTCCGCCGGCATCGCGAGGGTGCGGAGGATGAGGCTGCCCTTCGGGGTCGAGGGACCCTCGGCGAGTGCGGGGGCGCGGGACTTCGGCGTGTACGGCGGCTTCGATTTGGGCATCGTAGACTCCTCTTTCCCCGAAAGGGATTTGGTGTCCACGAAGCGAGCTCCCCGATTCGTCGGGGGCTGAGGCTATCGACGGGCGCGAGTTTGATCGGCTGGTGTTCCGCCCCCGCGCTTCGCGTGACGCACGCCTGGACGCGTGCGCTCAGGGCAGCCCGTAGGCCCGCACGCCGCCGGCTTCATCGCTCTGTGCGTCGAGGAGCGTCCCGTAGCTGGCATAGACCATGCCATCCACGATGGCCGCGCCGGCCGACACGCCTCCCGGTAGGCCCAGCGTGAGCAGTGTCGTCCCGGTCGAAGCGTCGAACGCGCGCAGCCGGTTTTGCCCGCTCGAGCTGAAACTGATCCGTTGGCTGCCGATGTATACGACGCCGTTGGCGTACGTCGCGGCGGCGAAGGTGCGCGCATCGGTCGTCGCGACCGAGAGCGTCCCCAGCGTGCCGTCGAAGGCGTTCAAGGCGTGCACGTACGGCGGTCCCGTGAACGTTCCCGAGAAGATCTGGCCGGCGCCATGCGCGCTCGACCCGATGAAGCCGCCGAGCACGCTCCCTGGGACGACCGGCGTGCTCCAGGCGAGGAGGCCGGTGTCGGCATCGACCGCGTAGTAGGTGCCGTTCTTGTTGCCGGCGCCGACCAAGTTGCGGGTCGTGACGCCGTCGGTCGCCGAGAAGATCGCCGCCGACGAGCCGTAATCGAAATCCGCCGTTTCGCCGAGCGAGTTCGCCTGGCGGGCCCAGAGGCGCGCCCCGGTGTCGAGGTCGAAGGCCATGATCGACTCGGCGTCGCCGATGGCCCCCTGCTGCAGGCAGTCGCCGGTGGTCACGTAGACCTCGTTCCGCGCGGGATCCACCGCGGCCGACGACCATATGGCACCGCCGCGCGATTCGTTGCAGGTGTTGCCGGCGATCATCGAATCGCAATCGGCGTTGCTCTGACAGAACTGCCCGGACTGCTTGCTACAGACGCGATTCGAGACGCACGAGCCGCCCGGACAGTCGCCGTCGGTGGTGCATACCGTCGCGGGCGCGTTCGTGCAGACGAACTCGGGTACGACGTTGAACTGCCACTGAATCGCGCCGGTGTCCTGGTCGAGCGCGTAGAAGCGACCCCGGATGCAGGGTCCGTCGTCGTGCGAGGCACGGCCGACGAAGACCTTACCGTCGTGCACGGCCGGCGATGACCACGCGTGCGCGCCCTCGCCACCCGCGGTCACCTCGTCGGGGTTGCCGATCGAGGTGCTCCACAGGAGCCGGCCGTGATCGTCCAGAGAGTAGTACTTGCCGTCGGCCGCCCCGAAGTACACGCGTCCGTCGGCGAGCACGGTCGCGGAGGATTGATTCCCGAAGGCCGCCGCGCTCACCGGGGTTGGGATCGGCGGTGTCGAACTTCCAGAGCACTTTGCCGTCGGTCGCACGCAGCGCGTACATCATGCCGTTCCACGAGCCGATGTAGACGCGATCGTCGGCGACCGTCGGCGCGGCGCTGATGTAGTGCGGCGTCGCTTTGTCTTTGACCACGAACTCCCACTTCTGGACGATGCTTCCGACGTTGGCGACGCCGAGCGTGGTCTCGTCGGGGTTGCTGCCCGAGTTCGAGAGGTCGTGCATGTACTTCGTCCAGCCGCTCTTCACGCAGCGGAGCTTGAAGGAGTCGCTGTCCTTGCCCGTGCTCGAGGTCGCCCGGACCTTGAGCTTCTTCGCGGACTTCTTGCCGATCGGCACCGTGATGACGGCGGGAGCGCCACAGACGTTCGGCCCGGCCGTCGGCAGCACCGCCTGCCCCGCCGACTGCAAGGCGGCAAGCGCCGGATCGTGCTTCGGGTTGGTCGGCGGCGGGTTGGAGACCTTGACCTCGCTGACCGTTCCCGCGGTGCAGCCCGGCACGTCGTTGCCGGCGAAGCAGAGGCTCACGCTCATGGCACAGCTGCCGTTGCGGACGCCGTCGGTATCGCACGTCGGGTCGCCGTCGAAGCAACGGAACTCCTTCCGCTTCACGCTCGGAGGCGGCGGGTAGTTCAGGCGAAAGCCGTCGTACTCGACGATGCACTCGGTGGCGAGCTTCCGCCAATGCCGGGCTCGAGCGCGAGCACCGGGTTGCCGAGGGCGAGCACGAGGGCGAGCGCAACGCTCGCCGAACGAACGGTAGCAGGGATGGTCATGGGCGGAACACCTTTCCGCGGGTCTTCGCTTCGCTTCAGGGCAACGTGCAGTTCCCGCAACGGCGGGGACGAAGTAGAGTCCCGGCATGATGCACATCTCGTCGTCGGCGCTCAGGCCGAAGTGCAGCTTGGCCGGGATACCGTTGGAGTTGCGCTTCACGTCGTTGGGGTTCGAGAAGCCGTTGTCGTGAGTGCACTCGTAGTGAATGACGTCGTTTTGCGGGATCCACAGCGGCGCCGGGAACCCGAGCACGTACGGATGATCCCAGTCGCTGTTGTTGTAGACCTGGTTCCCGACCGGGTACTCCTCCGTGAAGAGGATCCCGCGCTTGTGCATGTGCGAGGTGAGATAGACGAGGCACACGCCGGGGTTCTCGAAGTTCACCCAATCGCCTTCGGTCACGCCAGTGTGGAACGGCAAGATGCCGCCGCTGCCGCCGGCCCCGATGCCGATGCCGGTGGTCGAGTAGTTCGCATCCGTCGCGAAGAGCGTCTTCGCCGTGTGGTGCGGCTGCGTGCCCGAGTAGGGGTAGACGTTCACGTAGACGTGACCCTGAATCGGGACGTTCAGCGTGTTGATGTAGTGCGAGTTCAGGCCGACGATGTCACCGGGATGGAGGGTACGCGCCAGACCGTCCGGATAGGCCTCGATCACGTGCGGGTCCTGCGCCCCCGTCAGGTTTTCCTGGAAGCCGCCGCCGGAGAGACAGGCGGCGTCGTGGGGGTTCCAGACGTTCAGGGTCGGCGGCGGCGTGTTCGGGTTTCCGTCGTCGATGTAGCGGAAGAGGATGAAGTGATGACTGTTGTCGTTCATCAGCGTTTCCCATTTGCCGACGTCGAAATCGGCGCCGATCGGGAGCTGCTGCCACATGCAGCCTTCGATCTCTTGCCCGGGCGCGAGGTCGTAGGGCGGGAGCTCGAGCTGGAAACCGCCCGGCGGGACGGGGGTTGCTCCGCCGGCACGAAGACGTCGGGCGGCGTCCCGCAATGCGTGCCTGGGACCCAGCCGGTCTCGGGCGCACCGGCGGCGATCCAATCGTGGATCATGTTGATCTTGGCCTCCGCGAGACCGCCGGTCGGTGGCGGCATCGCTGAGCCTTCGGCGGCGAGATCATGGCCGGCGCAGAACGGCAGGCCGCGGGTCCGGAAAACCTGGATCCGGACCACAGAGCTTGTCCATGACGAAGCTGTTGGCGGGATTGCCAGGATCGACGAGCTTCTTGCCGGCCGCGGCGGCCGTCGCGTTGTTCGGCGTGACACCGACGAGCTCGGCGTGAGCACTCGCCGGCTCGAGGCTCAGGCTCCCGGCCGGGGACGTCCCGAAGTGGCACGTCGATGTAGCGCAGCTCCCCGAGAAGATGTACTGCGCGACGTTCTGGAACGTGCCGTCGGCGGGGCAGGTCTCACATCGCAGCTGCAGCTTGTCGTTGTCCTTGACGACTTTGCCGTTGAGCGGGCTCGGTGACGACGCGGACTTGAGCGCGACGTTCTTGGAGCCGGGCTTGCCGTTGGCCTTGATCGCGACGCTCACGGTCGCGGTGTCGACGGTGCAGAGGTCGCCCGCGGCGGTCGGCAACCCGAGCGCGCCGATGGCGGTCTGCAGCGCGCCGAGGCCGAGATCGTGCTTCGGATCGCCGACCGGCTTGTTCTTGACCGAGATGCTCGCGACGTCACTCGGCGCGCACTCGGTGTGGCCGGAGCCGTTCACGCAGACGCCGAGCGCGAACTCGCAGACGCCGTCACCAGCCGCGCCCTGATCGCAGGTGAGATCGCCGTCGTAGCAGCGCCATTTCTTGGGGGGCTTCGGCGGTGCCGGATAGTTCAAGTCGCCGCCGAAGAACTGCACCGATGCAGTCGGTCTTCTCGCTGCCACCACCTGGAATGAGCTTCGTCGTTGGCGCCGTCGTGGGCGGCGACGAGCGTGGCGCCGGCGATGACGAGGGCGAGGGCAACCGCGAGCTTGGGCCCGAGCTTCATGTGCAACCTCCGTGGATCAGCGCGCCGCGGCGCGCGGAATGCGAACATCGATTGGCAACGACTTCAGGGATTGGCTACGACTTCAGGTTGGAACGGCACTCGGCTAGGAAGCGAACTGCCTTCGTACGTCTGTACAAAGCGAGTTGATCTCCTGTCAAGTTGGAAATTCGGGGATCCGATCGACGGTAGGCCGAGCCAGTGGAGAGACCCGAGGTGCGAAAGAGGCGGGGTCCGAGCGGGATACGACGGCTCTAGGAACGCAACGCGACGCTACCGGCACGCGCCGTCATTTGCACTCGGTCGGATAGGGCATCACGAAGGCGGGGCGCGGCGCGGCGGTGACGCACGCCTCATCGAGCTCCGTCACGCAGTCGACGCAGGCGATCAGGCTCCGCATGTCGGTGATCGTCCCGCCGCAGGCGCTGACCGCCCGGGACCACGAGCGCGTCGCATTGCGTACGGAAGCCGATCGCTATCACCGGGTCGAAGTCCGCGTCCACGCCGCCGTCGGCGAGATTGCAGGTCTTGTTCTTGCCGCAGCAGGCGGCGGCGATGCCTGCCGTGAGACGTGCCGTCGCCTTCACGAGCGCGGGCGCCGCCTTGGCGGCATCGGGACACGGCCCGGAGATCTTCCCGCTGCTCACCTTGTCCCAGCAGGTCTGGAGCGCCTTCGATCGCGCCCCGAAGAGCTGCACGGCGCTCTTGCCGATCGCGCGCTGACACGCATTCTGCGCCTTGGCCGCCTTCGGGTCCGCCGGCGTGACGCCGTAGGCAAGCGCGATCGCCTGATCGACGGCGGCTCCGCCGATGCACCCGAGGCAGGTCGCGATGTCTCCGCAGTCACGATCGGCGATGACGTCGGTGCACCCGCCCGCGAAGCCGGGACAGGCGGGGGAGCCCGAGGTCGCTCCGGAGCACGTCGGCGTCGGCGCCCGCGTCCACCGCACTGCACACCTTGTTCTTGCCGCCGCAGATGCCTCGCGATTCCGGCGCGGAGTCGCGCCGTCGCCGTTGCGATCTTCTGCGTCGTCGTCGGATCGTCGTCGGGGCAGATGCCCGCGAGCTTCCCGGCGACGATTCTCTGCTCCGACAACTCGCGAGCGCGGCGAGCTTGGCGTGGACGAACGTCGCGGAGCTCTTCGCGATCGCGGCCTGGCATTTGCGGACCCGTGCCGCCTCGACGCTCGGGGTCGCGGTGGGGTCGGGAGCGGGACGACGGGGGTCGCGGTGGAGTCGGAGGATGACGGGGTCGCCGTCGACGTCGCGCCGCCCATGTGGCGGTCGGGACGGTCGTGATCGTCGTGGACGCGGTCGGAACGGGGGTCGCCGTCGACGTCGCGCCGCCCATGGTGGCGGTCGGGACAGTCGTGATCGTCGCGGACGCGGTCGGAACGGGTGTCGCCGTCGACGTCGCGCCGCCCATGGTGGCGGTCGGGACGGTCGTGATCGTCGCGGACGCGGTCGGAACGGAGTGTCGCCGTCGCCGCCGTCCCCGTCGGTGTCAGCGCGCCCGGGCTGAACACCAAGCGCAGCTCGTTCCCGACCTGCGCGATCGCGAAGGCGCCCCCGGCCAGGTCGTTCTGAAACGCGCTGTGATCGAGGGTGAATCTGTTCGCCGCGAAGCCCGTGATGCCGCCTCCGGCCGTCAGCAGCGTGAGACTGTGCGCTCGGCTCGGGTCGAAGTTCGCCGCCGGACCGGGCTGATTCGCCGCATCGAGGCTGACGATGCGAATGGTGAAGCGGGAGTTCGCGGTGGCGCCGGCCGCGACGTCGAGTGCGCCGCCGACGGTGATGAAATCGATCCCATTCCCGGGAGCGCCGGTGGCATCGCGCATCTCGAAGACGTAGGCGCCGCCGGCGCCGAAGCTGGCGGCGCCGAGCGTGGCCGAGCCCGGGCTGTTGCCGGGAAAACTCGCCCCCGTCGTTGACGTTGACCATGCCCGCGAAGTTGCCGCCGCCCTTGGCGAGCGAGCCGTAGTTGACGTCGACCGTCCCGTTGATCTCGCCGTTGTTGACGAGCAGCGCGCCGTTCAGCTCCCACGCCGTCCCGTCGGAGAGGAAGATCACGCCGCCGCTGTTGATCGTCGAGCGGCTGCCGCCGCCGGAAACCAGGTCGTTCGCATTGTTGTCGAGCGAGGCGCCGTTGTTGAGGACGAAGACGCCGTCGGTGCTGAAATCCTGGGCGAGAAGCGAGCCGTTGATGACGATCGTGCCGCTGCTGGTGTTGGTGACGCCGTCGAACGTCAATGACGCGTTGGCGTCGTTGGTGAGCGTGCCACCGTTGGTGAAATTGTTGAACGTGGCCGTCCCGTTTTGGACGATGGTGGTGTCGTTGAACGTGGTGACGCCGTTGAAGGTGGCGGTGGCGCCGGCCAGCACCGTGTGCGTACCGCCGCCGCGCAGGAAACCGCCGTTGACGGTCGTGTTCTTGTATTCCGCCACGCCGCTGAAAGCGCGGATGGCGGAGCTTCGAGATTCACCGTGGCGGCGTCGAAGCGCAGCGTGCCGCCATAGGTGGAGAACGCATTGGGGCCGAGCGCGTTCTGCAAAACGAGCGTGCCGGTGTTCACCCCGAACGCTCCGGTGTATCCCGCCGCGTTCGTGATCGATGCGCTGCCGGAACCGTTCTTCAGGACGAGGCCAGCGCCGGTGAGCGGCGCGGCAAACGTCACCGCCCCGGTGTGGTTGAATTGCAGCGAGCCGTCGATCAGGAGGCTGCCGGGTTGCAACGTGCCGGCGCCGGCGCCGGCGCCGATGTTCATCAGCGCCGCGGGGTGGATCGCAGCCTGGCCGGTGACATTCAGCAATCCGCTATCGGCGATCGTAATGGTATCCGTGCCGCCGCTCCGCCGAGGCCGAGAGTTCCGTTGTTCGTCCAGGTCGAGCCTGCACCCGTCACCGTCGTCGTCGTGGACATACCGGGAAAGCCGACACGAGGCCGTTCGTGTTGCTCACCTTTCCGCCGCCGCTGACCAACAGCGTTCCATTGAACACATTCAGAGTGCCACTGTTGGTCCAGGTGGCGTTTGATCCCGTCACGGTCACCGCCCCGGTCCCGAGGATGAGGACCGGTGGGAATGGAACGAAGAAGCCGCCGATCGAGCCTGCTTGGTCGCTGACCGACGCGCCGGCGGAGATGTGCATCGTTCCGCTGCCGGCCTCGCCCACCAACAGAAAATTGGTGACGGTCAAGTCGCCCAGAACACCATTGCTGACCACCTCCAGCGTGCCGGAGTCTCCGGGATCGAAGCCGAGGATGAGATTCTTGGCCTGCGCGCTGTTCCCAAAGATCTGGACGGTGCCACCGTTGTTGACCCGCCCGTCCGTCGCCGAGGTGGGCACACCGGCCGACCACTTGGAGCCGATGAACCAACTGCCCGTGCCGTCGACCCAGATGGTTTGCGCCGAAGCGGTGCCGGCAGAGTGCGTGGAACCATCACCAGCACGGCGACCGCGATCCGGAGAGCTGCCATGAGGGTCACTGCGTCGGACCCTTTCACATCGATGCGTCCGTCGTCGAGCGGAATCGAAGGGTCTACGCGCCGGACCCCCTTGGGCTCGGCGATCGGCCGACTACGCTGGCGACGAGTCCGAGCACGTACGCGACGGACGCCACCACGCCGAGCACGCTCCGCACCGCATGCAACCGGCCCCACCGTTCGAGCAAGGCCCGGGTTTCCGCCGACGCGAGGTCACGTCCGGGCGCTTGCAAGCGATGGTTCGTCGGCATGATCGCGACGAACGTGAACGGCACGACCGCGCCGATCAGCAACGCCCCGACGAGGCCATACCGCGCCGCCGCCGAGGACCCACGCGACCGTGCCGGCGAGCAGGCTCACGATCGCCAACGACGCCTGCATGAGCGTCGCGCGCTCGTAGCTCGGGGCCCAGACGGTCGCGGCGGTCTTCGTATCGCAACCCATGCGCGCCGGATGCCTCGACGAGATTGATGTAGACCGCGGCGCCGGCAAACCCACGTGCAGCAGAGGGTGGCGAGCAGCTGGGCCGCCGCGAGCATGCGCGAGACAAGCCCGACCGCGGACGCGCGGTCAACTGGCGCTACTTCCTCGGAGCGTGGATGTGCCCTCGAGGCCGACGCCGATACTTTCGCAGGAGGTATGCGTCGTCGGAACGGTCGGTCGACCTGTTACCGCAAGCGGGTACTCGAGTGCATCCCCCTGACCTGGTGAATGCGGATTCACTCACGCGTGAATCGTCATTCACGGCAGCACCGCGCAGGAGGTGTCCAATGTCCGTGCACTACGACGTCGACGGCCCGATCGTGGTCGTCACAATCGACCGGCCCGAGGTCGCGAACGCCATCGACCGTCCCACGGCGGAGGCGCTCGCGGAGGCGTTTCGCCGCTTCGACGCCGATCGACGGCGCTCGCGGTCGCGGTGTTGACGGGCGCGGGCGGGAAGTTCTGCTGCGGCGCCGATCTGAAAGCGATGCGGAGCGGCGACCCGCGCGGTTCAGCCGCGTCGCCGCCGACGGCGACGGTCCGGTCGGCCCGACGCGCATGTTGCTCGGGAAGCCGGTGATCGCCGCCGTCGAAGGACATGCGGTCGCTGGCGGGCTCGAGCTCGCGGCGTGGTGCGATCTGCGCGTCGCCGCCGAGGATGCCGTCTTCGGCGTCTTCTGCCGGCGCTGGGGCATCCCGTTGATGGACGGCGGCACGATTCGCCTGACGCGCCTCCTCGGGCAGAGCCACGCGCTCGATCTGATCCTCACCGGACGCGGCGTCGCGGGCGAGGAGGCGTTGCGCATGGGGCTCGCCAATCGCCTCGTGCCGCACGGCGAGGCGCTCGCCGCGGCGGTCGTGCTCGCGCAGAGATCGCGGCGTTCCCGCAGGCGGCCGTCCGGAGCGACCGACGGTCGTCGTACGAGCAGTGGCCGCTCGCTCTCCCCGAGGCGCTCGCGTGCGAGTACCGCCACGGGATCGCGACGATCGAAACGGTCGAGCTCGTCGCCGGGCTCGGCCGCTACGCCGCCGGCGGGTGGGCGCGCGACGAGCGGCGCGGCGACGCGAGAGGAGGCTTCGCGATGACGCAGCTGATGGACCATGCGGCCGTCGTGCAGCGCATTCTCGATCACATCGACCACCGGACGACCGACGTCACCGAAACCAGCTGGCGCGAGCCGGTCGAGCACTACCGGTCGCGCGCGCGCTTCGCCGCCGAGCTCGACTGCTCCTGCGGCGCAGCACCCAGGCCTTCTGCCCGTCGGCGGCGCTCGCCGAGCCGGGGCGTACGTCGCCCGCGACGTCGTCGGCACGCCGATCCTCGCCGTCCGCGGCGCCGACGGCCGCGTCCGCGCGTTCCGCAATGCCTGCCGCCATCGCGGCGCGCAGAATCGCGTCCGGCACGGGCTGCGAGAAGGCGTTCGTCTGCCGCTACCACGGCTGGACCTACGCGCTCGACGGGGCGCTTCGTCACGTGCCGCACGAGTACGGCTTCCCGGGACTCGACAAGGAGACGCGCGGTCTCGTCCCGCTCCCGACCGTCGAAACGCGCGGTCTCGTGTTCGTCAGCCAGGAGCCGCACGCGTCCAGCGACGCGGCGCTCGACGAGCTGCCGACGCTCTCGGACCCGGCCGCGTGCTCGTGCAGACCAGCGAGCAGGAGCTTCCCGTCAACTGGAAGGTCTTCGTCGAGAGCTTCCTCGAGGGCTACCACATCCGCCCGACCCATCGCAGCACGTTCTACCCGGTGCAGTACGACAACCTGAACGTCGTCGAGCTCTTCGGGCGAAACAGCCGGATCGTGTTCCCGTATCGCGCGGTCGACAAGCTGCGCGGCGCCGCCGTCGTCGAGCGCGCGCGGTCGAGAGCAAGCTCACGTACGTGCTACCACCTCTTCCCGAACGCCATGATCGCGACCTTCCCGCACTTCATCTTCCTGGTCGCGATCGAGCCGCTCGCGATCGACCGCACGCGCGCTCACACGTACATCACCGCCGACGGCTGACAGCGGACGCGGGCGCCGTCGCCGAGCCGGGTTCGCGCCACCTCGGCCGAGGGCGCGGCGCTGATCGCCGCCGGCGCCGCCGAGGACAACGCCGTCACCTGCGCCATCCAGCAGGGCCTCACGAGCGGCGCCAACGAGTTCCTCGAGTTCGGCCGCTTCGAGGCGGCGATCGGCGCACTTCCATCGCAACCTGCAGGCGGCGCTCGCCGAGCGAGCCGGCGGCTTCGTGAAGAAGCGCGCCCGCACGCGCCCGGCCGGCGCGGCCCGCACGCCCCGCCGGCGGCAAGCGCGGCCGACACGAGCGCCGGCCGGCAGCCCGCGAGCGCCTGCGTCCGTGCCGCCCGCGAGGTGCTCGAGCGCGGCGGCTACGCGACGCGCGTCGGTCATGGCGATCGCCGAGCGCGCCGGCGTCTCGGCGGGCGCGCTGTACCGCCACTATCCGTCGAAGGCCGAGCTCTTCGTCGAGGTCTTCCGCGCCGCCGCCGACGGCGAGCTCGCGCGCGCTCCGCACGACCGCCACGAGCACGGCAGAGCGTCGCCGATCGTCTCGACGCCGTCGTCGCCGCCTACGCTCGCCGCGCCCTCCACAACCGCCGTCTCGCCTGGGCCCTCGTCTACGAGCCCGTCGATCCGCTCGTCGACGCCGAGCGCCTGGTGTACCGGCGGAACTACTGCCGCGGCATGGCGGCGCTGCTGCGCGAGGGCATCGCCGCCGGCGAGCTGCCCGACGAGAACCCCGACCTGACCGCCGCCGCGATCGTCGGCGCGATCGCCGAGACGCTGGTCGGCCCGCTCTCGCCGATCGGCGGCGAGACGTCGTCGGAGGAGGAGATCGTCGCGGGGCTCGTCCGCTTCTGCCGCCGCGCGATCGGCGTGCGCGAGGTGCGGGCCCTCAAGAGCGTGCCGCGCCGCAGGCTGATGCGCCGAGTCCGCTGAGCCGCGTTGCGACTCGCCGCGCGTCACACCGGAAGGCCGGGAATGAGGCGTGAACGCACGCGCGCCATGTATTCCCGGTGCAGGCCTGCGGATGCTCGCGCTGCAGCGCACTCTTCCTCGATCAACGCGTGCAGCCAGAAGACGGCGGCCCACGCCGGTGTCAGCACCACGCCGATCGTCGAGCCGAACGCGACGGCCCAGCCGAGGCCCCAAAGCGTATTGGCGAAATATCCCGGATGGCGCACGACGCCGAAGACGCCCGTGCTCCGGAGCGTCTCGGGTCGCCTCGGGTCGCGTGAGCACCTTGACGCGCAAAGAGCGGCAGCATGATCAGCACCGCCGCCACGATGATGGCGCCACCCACGAGCCACCGCAGCGAGTCCCCGCCGAATCGCGGTTGCTCGACGAACGGCAGCACGAGCACGACGCGGCTGAACGTCGCGGTCAGCACGACGATGACGCCGAAGTAGGGATTCCTTCCGACGACGGGCAGAGCCTTGAATCGCGTTCCCGGCGACCGCTGCGAAGGCAGCGAGGAAGGCCCAGAAGAAGGGGTTGGTCAGCGTCATCGCGTTCACGCTCCTGGACGCATCGAGGCGTCAGCGGTAGCCGGTCACGTCGGCGGGCTTGCCCGCGTCCTGCACCTCGACCGAGGTACCGCCATGCGTCCGGCCGGCTGCCGTCGAGGTCGGTGAAACCGTAGATCTTCGCGAGCTGCCCGCTCGAGAGCGACTGGCCGTTCCAGCGCGCCACGTCGGGATCCTGCGGCCAGCGCCGCGACCGCGCGGCCGACGAACGTCGGACTTTCGGAGATCGCGAAGTGCGGCTGGATCTTGGTCGCTTCGTGCCAGGTCGCTTCGGTGACGCGGTAGGCGTCGAGCATTGCCTCCGAGCGGAGCCAGCCCGGCGTCAGCGAGACCGCGCGTGGCACCGCGCGGCCCGAGCTCGTGCGCGAGCGCGAAGGCCATGCGCCCGACCGCCGCTCTCGCCAGGTCGTAGAAGAAGGACACCCGATAGTTGACGGCGTTGTACGCGGCGGTGCCGTCGGTCACCTCGACGACCAGGCCGCCCGGCGTCGCGAGGAGGAGCGGCAACGCGAAGTGGCTCGTGATCGCGTGCGTCTCGACCGCCGAGGCGGAGCATGCGAAGCCCGACGTCCAGCGAGGACTCCCAGACGGTCTTGCTCCATTCCATCGTGGTGGCGCCCCAGATGTCGTTGACCGAGGACGTGCAGGGCGCCCTGCTCGTCCGCGATGCGGTCGACGAGCGCGCGCACCTGGTCGGGGACGAGGTGGTCCACCTGGACGGCGATGCCGTGACCGCCGGCCGCGTCCACGAGCTCGGCCGTCTCTTCGATCGTCTCCGGCCGGTTCATCTCCGAGCGCTGCGTCCGCGTCGTACGGCCCGGTGACGTAGACGGTCGCGCCGGCGGCGCCGAGTTGCACGGCGATGCCACGCCCGGCGCCGCGCGTCGCGCCGGCAACGAGGGCGATCCTTCCCTTGAGTGACGTCGTCATGCCGGCATTCTGCCTTCGCCGGCGAGACCATACACGTCAGCCGGACGTCGGTCTCGACTTGGTCGTGCATGCCCAGCGCGAGTGCAGGATGTCCTGCGGCTCAGCCGCCGGCACACCGTGCCGACACGACGCAATCGTCGACGGACACGCGGGTCATGCTGCACGCGGGTTGATGACGAGCTCGACGTCGCAGTCGAGCAGGTGAAGCAACGCTACGAGCTGCCCGAGACCCTTACGAGTGTTCGTCGGGTCGAGCAGGCGGTAGAGCTGCGGCACGGACGTATTGAGCCGGCGCGCGAGCTCGCGTCGGCTCGCGCCTGAATGCTCCGCGCGCCGACGTGCCTCGACGGTCAACCTATGGATCAACATGTCGGCGAGATACGTAGGATCTTCATTGTAGTCGAGCACATGGTCGATGTGCACGGATCCCTCCGCGCCTGAGGCGCAGGACGTACGTCACCGCTTCGTTGGCGAGCTCTTTGTCGACGTAGGCGCGCGCGAGCCGGTCGTCCGTGCTGGGACGCGGATCGAGTTTTGCGAACGGAATCGGAAGGACCTTTCCGGACCGGACCGTCACCTCGAGCTGGGCCTTACGGTTGTTCACCGCGACGCTCGAGATCTTCACAACAGCCCCTCTCTTTCGAGCTCATGGATCAGCTGCAGGACCCGGCCGGTCGGCCGCCCTTTCATCGGTACGCAATCATCCAAATTCCACTTCACTACGAGCCTCCCGTCTCGGTACACGTGGACATGCCGCGGGATGTGATCCCCTTTCCAGACCAAGAAGAGGTACCCACCACGGCGTATCCTACTCCGTGATCGTGTTACCATACTAGGTAACACTTGCGGAATTGTCGGCCGCAAGGCCGGGGAGATCGTCATCACGCAACGATCCTACGCTTCGGGCACGGCACTCGCCTGGCTTGGATCCGTCCTCTGCGATCGTATTCTTCGAAAGAAGAGGCGAGCTGCCTACCGCCGCATCTCCGTACGCGCCGCTCAGCGGCGCCACCTGCTCCTCCCACACTCGGTCGTAGCGCGCCTGATCGTGCACCGCCTTCCGGATCATGCGCTGGCAGCACGCCATCTGCTTCTCCGTGCTCGACGGTTGGCTGTAGAGCTGCAGCGCGAACTTCGACATGTCGCGCACCATGAAGTCGAAGATCTGGTCGAGGAGGTCGTCGGGGATGCCGTAGACGGGCGCGTTCTCGAGGATGAGCTGGGCGTAGACGACGAGCGCGAAGATCTCGCCTCCCGGCCAGCAGGAACGCGACGTCCTTCATCTGACCCGGGCCCGGCGGATCGCTCGCCAGCAGCTCGCGGAAGATCTCGGCTTGCTCGGCGAAACGCTTCACGTTCGGGAGCTCCACGCCCTCGAAGGCCTTCCGGTAGTCGTGGAACTGGATCTGCCCGAGGCCCTTGGTGCCGCCCTGATGGAAGAGAAAGTCGTCGTTCCGCGGCCTGGCTCTGAGTCGTGACCGGCGGGAACTCGCCCGGGGCGAAGAAGAAGTTCGGCATGAACTTCACGATCAGCGCGATGTTGACGTGCACCGGTGCCCTCGAGCTTCGGGAGGCCGCGGATGTCGGTCGACGCCTGGCTGAAGTACATGTCCTTCTCGAAGCCCTTGGCGGCGATCGTGTCCCAGAGGAGGTTGATGACCTCCTCGCCCTGGGTCGTGACCTTCATCTTCACCATCGGGTTGTAGAGGAGGTAGCGGCGGTCCTCGACGGACGCGACGCGCATGTAGTCGGCGGCCCGCAGCGCGAAGAGCTTCATCGCGACGAGACGACAGTAGGCGTCGACGAAGTTCTGCCGCACGTGCGAGAAGTCGGTGACGTGCATCTTGTAGAGGACGCGGTTGCGAGGCGTGGGTGATCGCCTCGTAGAAGGCGTGGGTGCAGATGCCGATCGAGGCCCAGCCGAGGTTGTACTTGCCGATGTTGACGGTGTTGAGCGCGGCATCCCAGGCGTCGCGGCCGCGGTGCAGGATGTCGCCCGGCCTGACCGGATAGTCGCGGAGCTCGAACTCGGAGACGTAGTTCTGGCTCGCGACGACGTTCTTGATCAGATGGTAGCTTGGCGTGGCGCGGGTCGGCGGCGAAGAAGACGTAGTCGTCGGTGCCCAGGCGGCGCTTGCGCCGTCGTATTGCGACTGCCGAACGTCGAGACGATCGCCGCCTCGTTGCCGTTCCCGATGTAGTACTTGCGGCCGCTCGCCTTCCATCCGTCGCCGGCCGGCGTCAGCACCATGTCGGTCGAGTAGATGTCGGCGCCGTGCGCCTTCTCGGAGAGGCCGAACGCGAAGATGCCGCCGTCCTCGAGCGCCTGCGGCGGTACGCCGCCGGACCGCCTCGTTCTTGCTCATCCAGATCGGACCGAGCCCGAGCACCGAGACCTGCCAGGTGTACCAGTACTGCAGGCCGTAGAAGCCGAGGATCTCGGCGAACTCGCAGATGCGCCACGTGTCCCAGCGCCCGTCGTCGGCGCCCTCCCCGGCCGGCGTGCACATGGTCGCGAAGATGCGGTTCGCCTTCACGAAGTCGAGGAAGTCGCGCGTACCAGACGCCGGTCGTAGTAGTCGGCGAGGAGCTTGTCCTTCCCCTTGGTCTCGAAGAAGGCGATCGTCTTCCGCATCACCTCGGCGGAGCGCTCGTCGCCATAGGGTCGCAGGTGCTTCGTCGGGTTCAACAGGATCACGGGCGTGGCCCTCCTCGCGGGAATGTGACGCGCGTCCTATCGCACGCAGCAGCGAAGGCTGTCGAGGATTTCCCCGGATAACGTACGGCGGGAACGATGCCCGCGAACGACGAATGAGCATTGAGCCGCGGCTGGGCGTTGCATATGAAGGCGTGATCCCGGCGACTTCCCGCTGGGCTCTGTGCCACCACATGCCCCTCCCCCGCATTCGACCATCGCGCCTGGAACCGAAGCTCCCGTGAACATCGGGGGTGATCGGCACTTCGTTCGCGACATCGTCCAGGTGTTCGGCGGACAGCTGGTGATGATGGCGATCGGCATCGGGACCGGCATCATCACGGCCCGCTGGCTCGGCCCGCACGATCGCGGTCTGCTGCAGCTGTTGGTGCTGCTGCCCACGACGCTCGGCAACTTCGCCAAGCTCGGGATCCCGCAGGCGAGCGTCTATTTCATGCGCCGCCGGGGAGCGTCACCGTCCGAGCGTCGCGTCGAACGCGCTCTGGACCGCGCTCGTGATGGGTGGCGGCCTCGCGGTGGCTCTGCTGGTTCGCCCGCGACTGGTTCATGGCGCACTTCCTGAAGGGGCGCCGTCCGAACACGCTGCTGCCGCGTGCTGGTGCTCATCCCGTGCGCGCTCCTGCAGACCTACTTTCTCGGGATCGCGCAGGCGCATCAGCGTTTTCGCGAGTACAACATCCAGCAAGTCGTGCCGAACCTGCTCGGTCTCGCCGGGATGACGCTGGTGCTGGTGATCTTGAAGCTCGGTCTCATCGGCGCCGTCCTCACGCACTGTGCGATCAACATCTTCATGACCGTCTGGCTCGGCGTCCGCATCCACCGCATCGGCGCCGCTGCGCTTTCGGGTCGAATACGAAGCCTCGCCCGCGACATGGTCAGTTTCGGCGGGAAGTCGTACGTCCAGACGCTGGCCGCGACGCAGCACCAACGAATCGATCAGTATCTGATCGGCTACTATCTCTCGCCGGATCGAGGTCGGCCTCTACGCCGTCGCCGTCAACATGACGAGCTCTGCTGACGCGGGTCTGGGAATCGACCGGAACGGTGCTCTTTCCCCGGCTCGCCGCCGTCGGACGACCGCGCCGCGCACGCGGCGACGGCACGCGTGGCGCGCCACACGGTGTTTCTCGCGCTCGCCGGGGCCGTCACCCTGCTGGTCGGCGGGCCGATCGCCGTGCCGATGCTCTTCGGTCACAAGTTCGCCGGGGCGGTCGCACCGATGCTCTGGCTGCTGCCGGGCCTCGTGATGATGGCGCTCTACCAGATCTTGACGCGCAACTTCACGAGCCGCGGCAAGCAGGAGATCAACATCGTCGCCGCCGTGCTCGCGCTCGGCCTCAACGTCGGCCTGAATGTCGTGCTGATCCCGCGCTGGGGAATCGTGGGGGCGGCGATCGCGAACGACCTTTCGTACTCGACCGCCGCGCTGGTGTTGCTGGTCGCTTTCGTGAAGGGCTCCGGGTACAGCGTCCGCGAAGCCACCATGCTCAGCCGGTCCGAGGTGCGCGCGCTGGCGCAGCGCGTGCTCGGTCTCGGCCGCGACGCGCTCGCGCACGCTCGGCGCTAGCAAGCATGCGGCGTCACGGCTATGGCGGCAGCCATGCGTAGCGACGGCCTCGGTCGTCGGCGCGGCGTCCGGAGCCGGGCGACTTCGACGTGAGCGCAGCACACGTCGGGTCGAGCCTTCCGTGTTGCCGCGGGAGGATCGAAACCGATGACGTCTCACGATCAGCCACCCGTCGCGATTGGGGGCGAGTCGCCGGCCTCGCCGGTCGAGCGCCTCACGGCGACGGAGGTCGCCGACGCCTGGGCCGTCCTGAATGTCGAGGAGCGCCGGCAGGGCCTGGCCGTCCTGCCGCGGACGAGGCCGAGGAGCTCTTCCTGACGTCGCCGACCCGCGATCAGGCCGGTCTCGTGCTCGCGATGACGCCGGAGGAGCGTCGGACGTGGCTCCGCCTCCTCGCACCCGACGACGCCGTCGACTTGATTCAAGCGGTCCCGGCGGACGAGCGCCAGGCGTTGCTCGGACTGCTCGACCCGCCGATGCGGAGCGAGGTCACGGGCTTGCTCGCGTACGCCGAGGATCAAGCCGGCGGACTCATGAACCCGCACTACGCTCGTCTCCGACCCGACATGTCGGTCGTCGAGGCGATCAGCTACCTTCGACGTTTCGCGCAGCGAGCATCGGGACAGCACCTACTACTCGTACGTGCTCGACGACGACACCCGCCTGCTCGGCACGGTGTCGTTCCGCGAGCTGTTCGCCGCCGACGGCCACCAGCGGATCGCCGACGTCATGCGCCGGGACCCCATCACGGCCGCCGAGCACCTCGACCAGGAAGAGGTGAGCGGTATCTTCGCCGCGCATCATTTCCTCGCCCTGCCCGTCGTCGACGCCGAGGGACGGATGAAGGGCGTCGTGACGATCGACGACGTCGTCGACGTGGTTCGCGAGGAGGCGACCGAGGACATCCAGAAGATGGGCGGCACCGAAGCGCTCGAGGCGCCGTACCTGACGATCGGCTTCGGCGCCATGGTGCGGAAGCGGGCCGGCTGGCTGGGCGTGCTCTTCCTCGGCGAGATGCTGACCGCGACCGCGATGGGTCGTTACCAGGACGAGATCGCGCGGGCGGTGGTCCTGGCGCTGTTCGTCCCGCTGATCATCAGCAGCGGCGGCAACTCGGGATCACAGGCCTCGACGCTGGTGATCCGCGCCATGGCGCTCGGCGAGGTCGGCCTCCGCGACTGGTGGCGCGTGATCCGGCGCGAGCTCGCGTCGGGGATCGTGCTCGGTAGCATTCTCGCGGCGATCGGCTTGGTGCGGATCCTGACGTGGCAAGGCGTCTTCCACGTCTACGGGGAGCACTACGGCTTGATCGCCGCCACCGTCGGCCTCAGCCTGATCGGGGTCGTCACGTTCGGGACGCTCGCCGGCTCGATGCTGCCGTTCCTGCTACGGCGAATCGGCTTCGATCCGGCGAGCGCCTCGGCGCCCTTCGTCGCGACACTGGTCGACGTCACCGGACTCATCATCTACTTCTCCGTCGCCAACCTGATGCTGCGCGGCACGCTGCTCTGATCGGCGTGACCCCGAAGCCTCGTGGGCGCCGCGACCCGCGGAATCAGGACGCGAGGATCTTCAATGCGAAGGGCGCATGACGGCGAAGCGTCGCGAAGTGTGCGTCTCGTGTGAGGAGAAGCGTACCGGTGTATCGCGCCGTCAACGCCAGCAACGCATCGTTTTGAAGGCGCGCGAGGCCGATCGCCTCGTGACGGCGAAACACGACCGGCAGCAAGCGGCCCGCATCGAGCAACAGCAGCGTCGCCACGATGACGGCTCGATGGGCAACAGACGCGTGACGAGCCGTTCGACGCTGGCTGATGCCCTTCCAGTTGCCCCCGCAGCAACTCGCTCGCGACGACGGGCGATAGTCGGATCGGACCACCGCCGATGGCATTCATGGCTTCCTCGAGCGGCAGGCGACCGGTCAGGATGTCGATGTGAACGTTGGTGTCAAAGAAGGCGATCATGGAAGTCGGATGGACGCGCGGAACTGGCGGTCTTGCGGAGCGTCTCCAGCGAGGTCAGGCGCTCTTCCTCTTCCACGAGCAAGCGATTGATGAGGTCCGACTGTCGTTTGAATCCGCGAGCCCGCATGAGCTTCCGTAGTCGACTTCCGGAAATTCTCACCGTCAGCAGTTTGTCGGATTTCACGAACGACCTCCGTATGACATTTCCTTGCTTACGTCATACCTAGGTCGACGCCGAGATCACCGCAAGCCTATTCGTACCCGCCCGCGACTGCCCCGCCGCCGTCGGCTCACGCTTTCAGCGTCGGCGACCCAGGGAGATTGGCGACTGCGACCTCGGACACGTTGCCGTTCGCCGCCGTCTTCAACCTCGATCAGGATCTCGCGAAAGGGCCGCTCGGTCGCGTTGATCGCCCGTTCGGTCTCCCGGGCGGGACGAAGAGGACGCTCCCAGGCTGCACCGGGATCTCGAGATGCCCTTGCCGTCGATGTCGGCGTCGATACGCGTGCCCTCGATGACGCACATCACGGTATGGCCGATCGTGACGGTGGAGCGCCGACGCCTCTCCCGGCGCGAGCGTCATCTCCCACACCTTCACGTGCTCGTTCTCGAAGAGGACACGGGTTGCGACGTCGCCGAGCGGTTTCCGCCATGGCTCACCTCCGGATCGCCGTTGACAGGCGCTCGTCATTGGCGTTCGGGGCCCATCTCGCACGGCGATCGTGCCCGAAGGTCGAGGCCGGGTGCAAGCGCCGGGCGGCGCGCAGCGAGCGGTCGAGTTGACTCCCCGCTCCGAAGAGTGCTCGGATCGCGGCGGCCATGATTCACTGCTTCGAGCAGTGCGAGCTCGACGACGAGCGCTTTGAGCTCACGCGACACGGGAAGCCCGTGAAGCTCGAGCCCAAGGTCTTCGACGTCCTGCTGTTCCTGCTGCGCCATCACGAGCGCGTGGTCACCAAGGACGAGCTGCTGGACGCGGTCTGGCCCGGCGTGAACGTCAGCGAGTCGGTCCTGCCGAAATGCATTGCGGCCTCCGTCGCGCCGTCGGCGACACGCGGGCGCGGCCGGCGGTGATCGGCACCGTGCATGGTCGCGGCTATCGCCTGGTCGCCGCCGTCCGGGAACGCCGCGCCGGCGCCGGTGCGGACGTCGCGGCCGCGGTCGGGTCGCTCACCGACGCGTCCGATCCCTCCTTCGTCGGGCGTGCCGATCTCATCGCGCACCTGCACGCGGCGCTCGCCGAAGCCGTCGCCGGACGCGGACGCACGATCGTGCTCCTCGGCGAGCCCGGCATCGGCAAGACCCGAGCGCCGAGATGCTCGCGGCGAGCGCGCGCCGGCGCCGGCTCACCGTGCTGACCGGTCGAGCCTACGAGAGCGACACCGCGCCGGCGTTCTGGCCGTGGGTGCAGGTGCTGCGGGCGATCGCGCGTTTGCCCGAGATGACGGCCTGGCTGACCGCCGATGCGCCGATCGCCGCCGAGGTCGTGGCACTCGTGCCGGAGCTCGGAGGACGTCAGCCGGGCCACCGTCCGCCCGAGAGCGAGGCGGCGCGTTTCCGGCTCTTCGACGGCGTCGCGACGATCTTGAAACGCGCGGCGGAACGGCAGCCGCTCGTGATCCTGCTCGACGACGTCCATTGGGCCGACGCGGCGTCGCTCCGCCTGCTCGGCCTCCTCGCGACCGAGATCGCGGACGCGGCGCTCCTGCTGATCGCGACCTGCCGCGACGTCGAGAGCGAGCGCACGCCGGCGGTCGCCGAGCTCCTGGGCACGCTCGCCCGCGCGCCAGCATGCGAGTGGATCGCGCTCGGCGGTCTCGGTCGCGACGACACCGACGCGCTGGTCGCGCGGCTGCTCGCCGCGCCGCCCTCGTCCGCCGTGAACAGCACCATCCACGAGCTCACGGCCGGGAATCCCTTCTTCGTGCACGAGATCGCGCGCCTCGTCGCGACCGAGGGGGCCGAGGCGCTCCGCGAGGTGGCCGACATGTCGCACTCGCCGCCGCGCCGGGTGTGCGCGACGCGATGCGCCGGCGGCTCGCCGATCTCTCGCCCGAGTGTCGCGAGCTGCTGCGCGTCGCGGCCGTGATGGGTCAGGAGCTCGAGCCGAGCGCGCTCGCCGCCGTCGCCGGGGTCGCGCCCGAGCGCACGCGCTCCGGCTCCTCGGCGAGGCGCGGACGGCCCACCTGCTCGATCCGGCCGGCGACGTCCCGCCGCGCTACGCGTTCCACCACGCCCTCATTCGCCACGCCCTCTACGACGAGCTCGACGATTGCCGATCGCGTGCGCTGGCACGGCCGCGCCGGCGCGCACCTCGAGCAGCGCGCCGACGTCGACGCCAACCTCGACGCGATCGCGCATCACTATCTGATGGCGTCGGCGAGCGGCGACGTCGCGCGTGCTGTCGGCGCCTGCGTGCGCGCCGCCGAGCAGGCGGAGCGGCTCTACGCCTACGAGCGGAGCGCCGGCCTCTACGAGCGGGCTCTCGCCGTCCTCGCGTCGACCGCCGCGGTCGACGCGACGCCGATCAGGTCGAGCTTCTCCTGGCGCTCGGCGAGGTGCGGAGCGCGGCAGGCGAGCGCGAGCCCGCTCGCGAGGTGTGCATGCAAGCCGCCGATCTCGCCCGCCGGCTCGGCCGCGCCGATCTCCTCGCCCGCGCCGCGCTCGGCTACCGCGGCCCCGCCGAGATGGGGACGCCGAGCGATCCGCCGACGATCGCGCTGCTCGACGAAGCCCTGGCGGCGGTCGGCGACGCGTTCCCCGTCATCCGGGCTCGCCTTCTGAGCCGCATGGTCGGGACGCCGCCGTATTCCGGACAGCATGGCGACCTCGAGCGCGGTTGAGCGAGGAGGCGCTCGCGCTGGCGCGTCCGAGCGGCGATCCCGTCGCGATGCGAGACGCGCTCTCGGCGCGCCTCTGGGCGTCGCTCGGTCCGGACGCGATCGACGAGCGCCTGGCGGTCGGTCGCGAGCTCCTCGCCCTCGGCGAGCGCGAGCAGAGCCTGCTGCTCACCATGCTCGCGCACGACGCCGCGTTCGGTGCGCACCTGCTCCGCGGCGACCTCGAAGCGGCCACGCGCGCGCTCGCCGCCTACGGCGAGGCGGCGACGGCGTTGAAGCGCCCCGCGTTCGTCTTCCTCGCGACGTATTGGCGAGGCAGCCTCGCCCTCGCCCGCGGCGAGATCGACGCCGCCGAGACGTGCTTCCGCGCCGCCCTCGCGCGCGGACGCGGCACTGGTCCCGTACGCGCACTTCATGTACCGCCGGGGCGGATGTATCCGCTCCGCTACCTCCGCGGCGAGGACGACGATCCCGAGCTCGCCGCCATCTTCTTCGGCGAGATGATCGCGCTCCCGTACTCGTTCGAGCCCGCCATCCGGACCAGCCTCGCGTTCGTGGGCTGGCTCCGCGGCGATCGCGGCGAGGCCGAGCGCGAGTTCGAGCGCGTCGCCGTCCGGGTCGAGCAGGGTCTCGAGCGCGACGAGCACTGGCTCATGACCGTCGGCGGACTGAGCCGCCTCGCGATCCTGCTCGGCGACACCGCGCGCGCGGCCAGCCTCTACGATCGACTGCTGCCCTACGCCGACCTGATGCTCGTCCACGACCAACTCCGCGCCGTCGGCGAGCCGGTCGCGGCGATGCTGGGCGCGCTCGACGCGTTCCTCGGCCGCTTCGACGCCGGGGTCGCGCACTACGAGCACGCGATGGCGAAGGCGACCGCGATGGGCGTGCGGATCGCGTTGATCGACGTCCACGCGGGATACGCGCGCTTGCTCGAGGCCCGCGGGGACGCGGCGAGCGCCGCCGCGCCGAGGAGCTCAGAGATGAGGCGACCCGGGCCATGGCCGCGCTCGGCATCCGTCGCAACTGGCTGCTCGACGCGTGGCCCGAGAGTCGGAGCACACGCTCGTAGACGCGATTCTCGTGAAGCCGGCGGGCGTCGCCCGCGTCGATCCCGTCCAGCGCGTGGTTCGTCACCTTCGTCGGGGGCGACGTCGGCGCCAACGGCAAGACCGGCCTCTCCGCCGTGCGGGCAGGCTTGTGATCACGCCAACGGCGCGACCGAACGCGAAGGGCCAGCGGGCGTGCATCGGAGGAGCGGTCGCTTCACATGCGATGACGTGCTGCCGTTTCGCCAGGCGGCACCCCCGCAATCGCGTGAGGGTCTTGCCGACGCCATGACGGCGGCGCCGGCGCAGGGAAACGTGCCGGAGCCTGTGCGTCACATGCTCGCGGCGATCGCCCCCCGGCGAATCGGAAGAAATTCCCCGCAAATCCGTCAGGACTTCTTCGCCGCGCGCCCTACCGTCGGAGCCTCGAAAGGAGGTTCCCCATGCGTGACGACGTGACGAGTTCCGTTCGGACGGCGCGGCGCCCCCGTGAGTGGCGGCGCGCCTTCCGGGCTTTGCGGGCGCTGCTCACGAACCCGGACGACACCATTCAGGCATTCGAGATCTTCCGACGCGATCGACCGGGAGACCGAGGAGCGCGCGTTCCAACGGTTCGCGGCCGATCCCGTCGGGCGGCGGTTGTTGGCGGCGCGGCCGTCGCTGCCCGACGCGCTCACCGATCGCGCGGCGCTCACGGCCATGGCGCCGGGAGCTTCGGGCGCGCCTACCTCGCCTACCTCGACGCCAACCGCTTCCATCCACTCGGGCTGCTGCAGTTGAAGATCGATCTCGAGGCGAAGCTCAAAGCCCGCGGCGAGGAACGCGCGCCACTCGACGACGCCCGCGAGTGGTTTCGCGAGCGCAGCATCCTGACCCACGATCTCTGGCACGTGCTGACCCAGTACGGCACGCGACGATCTCGGCGAGGCGGCGCTGCTGCCCTTCTCATGGGCGCAGTCGGGCGGCTGGGCCGAGGGGTTTCTGGTATTCGGCGCCGGCATCCGCGCCACGATGCTCGTCGGACCTTCCTTCCCGCGCTACTTCTTCCAGGCGTGGCGGCGTGGCCGGCGCTCGTCGTGGCTCGCCGCCCTGCCCTACCGAGGAGCTCCTGCCGGAGCCGCTCGCAGCGGTGCAGCGTGCGGCCGCCATCCCGACGCCCTTGGCGACCCACCCGGGTGGGATCCGGCGCGGCACCTGGGAGCGACCGCGTCCGCACGTCGAGGTGCCCGCGACGTGATGCCCGACCGCGATCCGCGCCGCTACGACCTCGATTGGCTTCGCATCGGGGCGACGCTCCTCCTCTTCCCGTTCCACGTCGCCAAGGTGTTCGACGTGCTGCCGATCTACCACATCAAGAACGCCGAGCTCGTGCCGGCGCTCGATTTCTTCACGGCCTTCGTCCACCAGTGCGGCACATGCCGCTCTTCTTCGTGCTCGCGGGATGGTCGGCGCACGCGTCGCTCGCACGACGCGGCGCCGGCGGCTTCCTCCGCGAGCGCGTGCGTCGCCTAGGCCTGCCGTTCGCGACCGGCGCCGTGCTGCTCTGTCCGATCCTCAAATACGTGGAGCTCCGTTCCGGGCTCTCGATCACGGCAACGGGCGCCACCCCGCTCGCGCATCCATTCGAGGAGAGCTTCCTCACCTTCCTCCCGACGTTCTTCACGCGCGTGGACCGCTTCACCTGGTCGCACCTCTGGTTTCTCCTCTACCTCTTCACGTTCAGCGTGCTGTACGCGCCGCTGCTGGTGCGCCTGCTCGAGGGTGGCCGTCGGCTCGCGCACGCGTCGACGCTCGGCTTGTACCTGCCGCTCGTGCCGCTCGTGCTGATCCAGACGACGCTCCGTCTGCGCTGGCCCGGGGTGCAGAACCTCTACGACGACTGGGCGAACGTGACGTACTACAGCCTCTTCTTCCTCCTCGGCTTCGTGCTCGCGCGCTGGCCGGCGTGGGAGACCGTCGTCGCGCGCGAGTGGAGGCGCGCCGGCCTGATCGGGCTCGCGGCGTACCTCATGCTCGCGGGCGCGTGGCTCGCGCTCGGCGGCGTCGGGTCGCGCCGCTGGTTGGCCGGCCGCTCGTGCTCGTCCTCGCGCTCCAAACGCTGACGGCCGTCGTTGGCTACGGGCTCGTCGTGGCGCTCCTCGGCTTCGCCCGCGAACACCCTGACTCGCGACGCGCCCCTCCGCGCCTATCTCGCCGAGGCGTCGCTCCTGATCTACGTGCTGCACCAGCTCGCGATCGTGCTGCCCGGGTATCTCATCATCCAGACCACCGCTCCGGTCGCGGTGAAGCTGCCGCTCCTGCTCGCGAGCTCGATCGCGCTCACCTTCGTCGTCTACCATTTCGGGGTTCGGCGCTCGCCGGCGCTCGTCACGGCGCTCGGCGGCCGGCGGACGCGTTGACATGTACCAGTCCACAAAGCCCTGCCTGAAGAACTGACGGCTACGCGGCCCGCTCCGCCTGCACGAGCAGAAGGAGCGGACGATCGAGGTACCGGCGGCGCCTGGCACCTCGGAGACCAAGCGCGCGTCGCCACGATACTCGCGCCACGTGAGCGCCGCAAAGCCCGCGTCCGCGATGCGGTTCAGATAGTCGGCGACCGTGTAGTGCTCGGCGCCGAGGCGATACTCGGTGCCGTCGTGCTCGAAGTTGGCCTCGACGCCGGCGCGCGCGAGCTCCGGGTGGAAGGCCGAGAAGACGAGCCGGCCGCCGCGCCGCAAGACCGCAAAGGTCTCGGCAAAGAAACGGGCGAGATCGGAAAGGTGCTCGGAGACGAGCGCCGAGAAGCACCACGTCGAACGCACCGCGACGCACCGGCAGGCCCTGATCGAGATCGGCCTGCACGAGGCCCGCGCGCGGAACCTTCCGCGCCGCGACCCGCAACATGCCGCGGGAGAAGTCGAGACCGACGGCGCGCGTCCGCGCCCGTGCGAGCGCGGCGAGATGCCCACCGGTGCCGCAGCCGGCGTCGAGCGTCCACTCGCCGGCGCGCGCGGAGCCACCGCGTCCATCGTGACGCGGCGGTCGAGCGCGCGACGAGCGGATTCGACGTGGCGTCGTAGGTCGACGCCCAGCGATCGTAACCGGCGCGCACGCCCGGACGCTCGACTCGGCGGCCCATGGGCCCGAACGTGCCGCAAACGCTCGGCGCTCGCAACGCGCACGCTCGATCGCCGAGCAGTAGCCGACGGCTTACACCCGGAAGAAGACCCGGCGGCGGTGCAGCTCGGCCGTCGGCACCATCCACACGAGCAGGTAGGCGAGCGCGAAGCCGAGCGAGCCGTTCTCGGCGCTCGGCCCACGGCGCGAAAAGGTGCTCGTAGAGGAACAAGCGCAGCGACTCGCAGAGTCGCCGGCCGTCACCTGGCAGACCTCGAGGAGCCGCGCGACCAGGCTCGAGAGCAGGTAGATCGCGAGCGCATTCTCGCCGAGCATGACGAAGGGCGCGGCCGGACGCTGCCAGGCGCGGCGATCGACGATCTCGTACGCGAGGCCGAGAACGACGGAAGCCGAGGCCGGCCGTCAGGAGCACGTACGAGCTGGTCCAGAGCTGCTTGTTGATGGGGAACCACACTCCGGCGAGCTCACCGGCGAGCGCCAGCGTGACGCCGCTCGCGAGGAGGGCCGACGGTCTTCCGACCCGGCGTCGCCGACGCGAGCGGAGAAGCCGCCCGCGAGCGCACCCAGGAGCGTGGTCGCGACGGCGGGAATCGTGCTGAGAAGACCCTCCGGGTCGAATCCCTCTCTATAGAGATGGCCGGCGAACCAGCGCCCGTCGATCCAGGACGCGAGGTTCCCTTCGGGGGTGAGCACCCCCGCGCCGAAGCCGGGCACCGGCACCAGCACCATGAGCGCCCAGTAGCCGACGAGGAGTGCGGTGACGACGGCCGCCTGGCCGCGGAGACCGGTCGCGAGCACGACGACCCCGGCCGCGAACGAGCAGAGCCCGATCCGCTGCAGCACGCCGAACACGCGCAGCGAGCCGAGTCCCGGAAACTCCGGAAACGCGTTCAAGAGGAGCCCGAGCGCGCAGAGGAGCACGGCGCGCCGCGCCAAGGCGGGTATCGGCGCGAAGCGCCGTTCGCTTGCCGCGAAGCGCCGTTCACTTGCCGAGAAGCGCCGTTCGCTTGCCGCGAAGCGCCCGACACCTGCGCCCCTACGGCTCGCCAACGACAGGTCGAGCGACACCCCCACGATCAGCAGGAAGAACGGGAACACCAGGTCCGCGAGCGTCCACCCGTGCCAGCTCGCGTGCGCGAGGGACGCGTAGCCGTCGGTCCAGCTCCCGGGGTTGTTCACCACGATCATGGCCGCGACCGTCAGGCCACGCATCGCGTCGAGGGAGCGCAGGCGCGTCGACCGTGGCACGGTCGCGTCCGCCTGACACGACCACCCGTGTCGTACAGGCGGCCCGCGCTCGGTTCGACCATCGCTCGCGCCATGGTGTCTCTACGAGTCAGCAAATCCGAGACCAGCAGCGGTCCGACGCCAACTCCTCGTCTTCACGTATCCACGCGCGGAACGCGCAGGGCAAGCTGCCCGAGCGAACGGCAGGGCTGCCACACGTTTCAGCGCTCGCGCACCCTCGCCCGACGCGGGGGTCGCCGTTGCCGGGCGCGCGCCGGCTGATCTATCGTCCGCCGCCGTGAGCGTGGTCGGTCGCGCCTGGCCGGCGGCGGTGATCCTGGTGGTGATCGCCGTCCAGCCGAAGCACCAGAAGCGGCTCGGCGTGCAGCTCGCCGGCCCGCTCGGCACCGCAACGCTCGACACGACATTTGCGTCCTTCGGCTGGCGCTGCTTCCCTTGCGCGATGACGCCTCGACGCCTCCAGCAGCTCGCGACCATGGCCACCCTCGCAACCCTCGTGCTCACGACCGCCGCGGCGGCATCGGCCCGCGAGGCCGCCGATCCGATCGCGCTCACGTGGGTCGAGGGCGACGTGGCCGGCTACAGCCGTATCCTGGCGCCGGACGCCCAGAAGACGCTTGGCACGGTCGAGTACCACCAGTACCGCAAGGGCGACGTGCTCGAGGTGGTGCGGGTCGCGCGTTTCAGCGACGGGTCGAGCGACGAGGACCGCGCGACCGCCCGGGTCGGGAAGACGCTCGAGACCGTCGGCGGGCGATCGATCATTCGCGACACGCACGGCAAGACGATCGTCGACCTCACGATCGACGTCGCGGGCGGCCACATCACGGGCTTCTCCGGCGTCGGCAAGGACCGCGGAGACCTACGACCAGCGCGAGACGCTCTCGCCCGGGACCTACTTCGGACCACTCATCGCGATCGTCGTGAAGAACTTCGACGCCAACGCCACCGCCGACAAGCTCGTCTTCCAGACCGTGGTCGCGACGCCGAAGCCGCGCGTCCTCGACATGGAGCTGACACGCAAGGGTCCGACGACGCTTGCGAAGCCCGGTGGACCGGTGGAGGTCACGCCCGTTGGAATGCTCCCGACCGTGAACTTTCTCGTCGACCCCATCATCCAGCGCTTCGCTCCCGAGACGACCTTCGTCATGCAGGGCGGAAAGCCGCCCGCGCTCGTCCGCTTCGCCGGCCCGCGCAACTACGCCGGCCAGAAGATCATCATCGAATGAGCCGCGTCAGCTATGCACTGACGAGGCTCGAAGGGCTATGGTGTACCCGCCCATGAGTCCGCGCCGGACGCCCGTCTCCCGCCTCCCGCGACCCACGCGAAACGCGTGATCGTGCCCGACGCCGACTTCGAGCACGGCCTCGTGGCCCACCTCCGGACGACGATGACGGCGAAGGCGATCGTCGAGCTGTGAGGACGCTTCGTCGAGGGCACCGGCGAGTTCGACGCCCTCATGCGGCGCGCGATCCTGCGCGCGCTCGCCGTCCGCGTCGGCGACGGCGTGCGAGATCGGCCCGGGGGCCGGCTTCCTGCACGCCGAGACCTTCGAGATCGGCGACGGCGTCTTCATCGGCGCCCAGGCCTACGTGCAAGGACGGCTCGGCGGGACGTGCCGGATCGGCGCGCGCGTCTGGATCGGGCCGCAGGCCTATCTCGACGCCCGCTCCCTCGAGATCGAGGACGAGGTCGGCATCGGTCCGGGCGTGCGGATCCTCGGCTCGGCGCACACCGGACTGCCCGTCGAGGTGCCGGTGATCCGCACCGACCTCGAGGTCGAGCCGGTGCGGATCGAGCGCGGCGCCGACGTCGGCGTGAACGCGGTCGTGCTGCCGGGGGTGACGATCGGGCGCGGCAGCGTCGTCGGCGCGGGCGCGGTCGTGACCCGCGACGTGCCGCCGCTCGCGGTGGTCGCGGGCGTGCCGGCGGCGATCCTGCGCTACCGCCGCGAGGCAACGCGGACCGCGGAAGACCGGGGATGGCTAGTCGCCGCGCCCTCGTGACCGGCGGCTAGCCCGACGCCGATCTCGGCCGACTCGTGAACCCGTCAGGCCCCGCCGCGGCATCCAAATCCCAAGAGCGCCGACGCGATGGCCACGCCACGACTCACCCTCCGGGCAATTCATCGCGCTCGCCTTTCTCGGCTTCGCGGTCGTGCTCGCCGTCCTGCTCTCGGTCTTCTACGCCGGGTCGCGCCGCACGATCCTGCTGGCCTCCGAGCAGCTCATGCGGCAGGCGAGCCGGCGCGTGACCGAGCGCCTCGACGGAGCATCTCGGCGAGGCGGAGCGCCCTCGTCGCCGCGCTCGAATCGCAGGGCCGCGCTCGGCCTCGTCACGATGGAGACCATCGAGCCGGTGCTCCTCGGCGCGCCTCGGCGGCCACCCGCACGTGACCGACGTTACCCTGACGTGATGGCACGGCGATCGGCACGTACGACCACGACGAGCCGCCGCACGACGCCGGCGATCTCCGCATCGCCCCGGCGGGCATGCCGGGCAGGTGTCGGTGTCGCGGCCGGCCCGGAACGGCCAACGGCGCGCGTGCTCGTGCGGCGCCTCCGCCCGAGCGCGGACGGCTGGCGCGAGGGGCGGACGGAGATCGCCCGCGACGGGGCGCGATCGATCGCAGGCGGAGCGCCGCCTCCGGAACCACACCGCGATCGCCAAGGCGGTCGATCCAACGATCGCTGCCGCGATCGATCCCACGATCGCTACAGCGATCGATCCTACGATTCATCCGACGTTCACCGTGCCCTCGCGGCCCGAGTTCCGCGGCCGCGCCCCTCTGGAGCGACCTCGCCTTCTTCGAGCCCGACGCGGCCCTGCCCGAGATGCAGCGCCGCCGCGTCGTGAGCGTGCAGAAGGCGCTCTGGTCGGCGAGCGGTGCGTTCCTCGGCGTCGTGCGGGTAGCGCTCGAGAGCGATCGCCTCGACGAGCTCGTGCGGGTCGGCGTCGACGGCGACGCCGCGCACGACGACCACATCGTCTTCTCTGCGATCGCGCCGGGCGTCTGATCTCGCGTCTTCGTGCCGACGACCGCTTCGCGCCCTCGATCGCGACGGGCACGCGGACCCCGAGGGTGACGTGCGGGTCGTGCCGGCGGGACTCCCGGCCCCGCTCGCCGCCGCCCTCGTGGCCCCCGCCCTCCGCGAGGTTACGAGCGCCGACGCGACGGTGAGCCGCCTCGAGGTCGGCGGCGTCTCCCATCTCGTGAGCGTGGCGGCGCTCCTCGGCGCGCGCACGCAAGGCTGGCTCGTCGGCATCGTCGTCCCGGAGGCGCACTATCTCCGGCGCGCTCGAGGCGTCGCGCCGCCGCGGGCTCGTCCTCGCGGCGGTGCTCGTGCTCGCGTCCGCCGCCGGCGCCGCCCTCACGCTGCGCGTGATGCGCCGCGACCTCGGACGCCTGATCGGCGAGACCACGCACCTCCGGAGCTTCGACTTCTCGCCTTCGACCAACGGCGGCGCGACGTTCCGCGACGTGCAGGCGGCGTCGCAGAGCCTGGAGCAAGCGAAGACCGCGCTCCGCGCGCTCGGGAAGTACGTGCCGCTCGACCTCGTCCGCGACCTCTACGACGCCCGCCGCGAGCCCGTGCTCGGCGCCGAGCTGCAGGACGTGACCCTCTCTTCTCGGACATCGCCGGGTTCACGACGCTCGCTGAGGCGCTCGCGCCCGAGCGAGCTCGCGGTCGCGCTCGGCGCCTACCTCGAAGCCATGACGAGCGCGATCCACGCGACCGGCGGCATCATCGACAAGTACACCGGCGACGGCGTCATGGCGCTCTGGAACACGCCGCGCCCGCTCGCTGACCATGCCGCGCGCGCCTGCGACGCCGCTGCTCGCCTGCGTGGCCGCAACCGACGCGCTCTTCGCGAGTCCACGCGTGGAACGGCCGCGCGCGCCCTGGCGTACGCGCTTCGGCATCCATCGCGCCGAGGTGACCGTCGGCCACTTCCGGCGCCCCGATCCGGATGAGCTTCACGGCCATGGGCGACGGCGTGAACCTCGCGTCCCGCCTCGAAGGCCTCGGCAAGCAGTACGGCGTACCCAGTGCTGGTGAGCGCGACCGTCGAGCGTGCCGCACGCACGACGTTCTGGTTCCGCCGCCTCGACCGCGTCGCCGTCAAAGGCCGGCACACGGGGTCGAGATCTACGAGCTCCTCGGCCGGCGTCGCGCCGACGCGCCCCCGCCGGCGCTCATCGCGCCCTACGAGGCCGCGCTCGACGCGTACTTCGCCGCCGACTTCACGCGCGCCCTCGCGCTCTTGGCAACGCTCGGCGACGACCCGCCGAGCGCGCGTCCTCGCGGCACGCTGCCGCGACTACCTCGCCGAGCCGCCGCCGGCCGGCTGGCAGCGGCGCGTCGTCGCTGCGCAGCGCAGCGCGACGAGCGCAACAATCGCTGTTCCGGCTCATCGCGTATCCTCCGGGGTTGTCGCCACGCGTCGCAGGCGGCAAGGGCTTCCAGGTGGTCCATGCGACTGCCGTTGGCTCGCGATGCGCCGATCGCGCGCGCCGGCTCCGGAGGACCCGCCGACGAGCCCTCCACCGTCCGCGTTTCCCGACGGTCGACCTCGCCGTACTCGACGGCGCCGCCGCGAGAGTCGGACTCCCCGCCACTACCAACCCCGCGCCGCTTCGTTCCGTCCACACGGCATGGCCGGCGCGGAATCACAACCGAGACACTCACGGTGACGGGGCGCGTCTTGACTCTTTCCGCCATCGCCCATAGCGAGCGCGGACATTTCGTCGAACGGAGGTCCCCCTTGATGCGTTCGCGCTTGGCTTTCAGGGGCACGCTGGCGCGCCTCTCGCTGCTCGCCGCACCGGTTCATTCCCAGACCACCCTCACGGGCGGGCGCACCCTCACCATGAAAGTGAAGTCCAGGTTCAAGTCGACGCGGTTTCGATCAACATCGTCAAAGACCCGGAGCTCTGCGCGCTCGCCAATCCACTCTGCCCGGCGACTCGATGCGCTCCGGCTCTCGTCGTCGAGGCCAGGGTCCAGGCGGAGATCGCGCTTCCCTGCGCCAACTGGGCGATCGCGGGCCCGGGCTTCGCCTACTGAGGACAAGCTCGTCGCCCACGGTGGCGTGCAGCGCATCGTCTACAAGGGCGGAAAGCTCGGCATCAAGTTCAAAGGCGCGCTGTTCACCCCACTCACGGGGCCCGTGACGTTCGCGGAGGTGCGCTTGCACGTCGGAGCGGCGAGCTACTGCGGGCGCTTCGCGACCTTCAAGCCGAACGAGGCGACTCGCCTCGGCGGTAAAGGGAGCCGACGGTCGCCTGCCAGCCGATCTGCGGCGACGGCATCGTCGACCCGGAGCGAAGCCTGCGATGACGGCGACCTGCAAAGCGGTGACGGCTGCGACGCCAACTGCACGCCGACCGCGTGCGGAACGGCGTCGTGACCACCGGCAAGAGCTGCGACGACGGCAACACCACGGCCGGCGACGGCTGCCGATCCGACTGCACTGAGCGAGGTCTGCGGCGACGGCATCACCGACCCGGCGAGCAATGCGACGACGGCGACACGACGAGCGGCGACTGCTAGCTCGTCGACCTCGCCGCCGGGACGGCGGCCCGTGCTCCGACGGCGATCACTGTGCACCTCCGGCGACGTCGTCGTCGGATCGACCTGCGTCGGCACCACGACGAAGCCCTGGATCAACAGAGTTCGACTACGACGACTTCGCGCACAGGGTGGGAACATCGATCGCGACGAGTTCGTCGAGATCGCGGCTCCCGCCGGCACCGACCTCGGCGGCTACGATCGTCGCGGTCGAGAGGGAATGACGGCTGCGGCTTCACCGGCTTCATCGGCGTCACGACCGGGAACGCCAACTTCAGGCGGCCACCATCCCCCGCCGGCACGATCGTGCCGAACGACTACCGACCTCAGCGTCGGCTTCGTCGTCGTCTGCTTCCAGCTACACCTCGGGCCGCCACGTCGCGGGCCGGCGACTGCGACCTCGTGCTTCCCGCGCCGAGCACCGAGACGAACCTTCAAAACGGCGACCTCCTGAACCGGCGACCCGCACGTGCCCCGACAGCGTATCCCTGCTAGCCTCGGATCCAGTCGGCGCGCGTCGCCGCGCGCCGTCAGCTACGGAAAGGCATCGTGCCCGGCGTCGGCAACTACGGTCCCTCTTCCCAGGTGACGCCCTACAACGCCGGCGTCAGACCAGGGCTTCAAGACCGGCGTCTCCTTCGAGAAGCGCACGCAGATCGGGGCGCGCGGTCGCCGCGGCGGGTGGGATCTCTCCGGTGGGTGCACCGACGCCAACCTCTTCGATCTCGCCTGCACGGAGTTCTCCGACTCGCCCGGGCGCGAGAACCCCGGCCAGGATCTCCATTGCCCCGAGATCTTCTGCGGCGACGGCCTGACCTCGCCTGGTGAGGACTTGCGACGAGGCCGGCGGCAACTTCCGACGCACCCGACGCCACCTGTCGCACCGATTGCACGCTCCGCCGTTGCGGCGACGCAGCGTCGTCGATCCCGGCGCCGGCGAAGCGTGTGAGGACGATCTGCAGTGCGCGTCCGGCGAGTCCTGCTTCGGCTGCCAGTGCGTGACCGGGCGCTGCTCGGCCCGCTCGACTTCAGCGTCGCCCCGGGCCCGTCGGGCCCGACGCTGACGCGACGACGGCGAGTCGAGCTGGCTCCAGCGTGACGCCCACCCTCAGCATCAACAACGGCACGCGGAGCGCTCAAATCCAGGTTCGCTCCACCTCGCCGCCGGCTTCCCCGACGCGAACGGCAGGAGCCACAGCTCTGCCACCTGACCGCGACGGCCTGCATCGGCGCCAGCGTCCCTCGATCGCCGGCACAGGCCGCGCCTGTCTCCGCATCAGAGCAGGATCCCGTGCACGCCGGTGAGATCGACTGCGACGGCGGCACGAACTACGACGTCGACATCGTCGTCGACAGCGCCGGCACCGGCCCGAACGGTACGCCGACCCTCACCGTCGGCGCCGGGGCTGCGTGGACTCGGGGGCGGGCGCCGCCGTGATCCGCGTCCGCGCGACCGCCGCGCTCACCCCTCGACGCCGTCACGCTCCTGCGGGGCGCCGACTACTCACCGGCGCCGACCGTCGAGGACCGCGTTCACGACCGCGGTCGCCAGAGCACGATCCTGAACCCGCGCCAGGAGCGCGCCGCAGACGGTCGTCACGCTCACCGGCAAGCCCTTCGACTGCAACACCTGGGTCGAGAACGGCCCGGCGAGCATCCGCCGCTCCGAACCTCAACATGGACGTGACGTTGCCCGTCGTGGGCACTGCTCGACATCGCGCAAGTCCTGCTGCCTGAACGATTGATCGAGAGAAGCGCATGCGAACGTTCCGTCTCGTGGTCGTTGCCGTCGTGCTCGCGGTGCCGCTGGCAGCGCGCGGGCCGAGCTCGCGCCTGCCAAGGGCAGCCAGCTCGTCAGCGCCTACACGTTCGGGGCCTGCCGATCCCGGGCCACACCGGCAGCAATTCGTCCCTCCTCACTCAAATGGTGAACGGCGACGGCGCGGTCGTGCCGTTGGTGATCCCGCCGAAGCGCATCTTGGTGCTGACCGACCTGACCGCGACCACCATCGCCGAGCCGGGGGGGACGTGGTCGCGGCGAGCGTCATCGTCGGCAGCGCGGCGAGCGGCAGCCCAGTCGCAGCGCGCTTCGAGTCCGTCGCCGCGAACGGGACGATCCTTTCCTCGTTCAATTTCCGACGGGGATCGCGATCAGGTCCGGCAGCGGGGTGTGCGTCAGAGCTCCTGAATCTCACGCACGGGGGCTTCATCGGATTCACCGCCTTCGCCCACGGGTATTTCGCCGCGGACAAAGTAGCCATCGATGATTGCACTTTGCCATCATCAATGGCAAAGTGCATCATGGGCGTACAGATCACGATTCGTGACGTGCCGGAGGACGTGCGGGACGAGCTCGCGAGCCGCGCGGCACGGAGCGCGAAAGTCGATGCAAGGTACCTGAAGGGAGGAGCTCGAGCGCCTCGCCGCCCGTCCCCTCCATCCACACGTGGCTCGAACGCGTTCGCGAACGTAAACAACTCGCGGGACGTCGGGTGCCACCCGCAAAGATCCTGCAGCAGCGCGACGCGGACCGACGATGAGCGTGGTCGTCGACGCATCCATCCTGGTTGCCGCGACGATCGACACGGGCGCAGAAGGCGTGTGGGCCGAGCAGCTACTCAGCGAGACGCGGGTCGTGGCTCCGCATCTCGCGCTCCGTCGAGGCGACGAACATCCTGCGGCGGCTGGAGCGCTCGAAGACCGTCACGACGTTGGAAGCGACGGCGGCGGCCCGCGCGCTCTTGGATTTGGACATCCACTCGGTGCCCTTCAGAGCCCTTCGCCGAGCGGGTGTGGGAGCTCCGCCGGAACGTTACCAGCTACGATGCCTGGTACGTCGCGGTCGCCGGGCTTTCGAGGTCCCACTGGCGACGCTCGATCGACGGCTGAGTCGCACCGCGGGAAACCGACCTGCCGCTTTCTCGTGCCGCGCTGACGCACGGGGGCTTCGTCGCATTCACCGCCTTCGCCCACGGGTATTGCGCGGCGGACGAGTAGCCGCAGGCGCGCCGCTGCCCCGCCACTCCGCCACCTCCGCCACGATCCAGGCGCGAAGAGGACCGCGATCGCAGGACCGGCGCGGTCGTCGGGGCGCATCACGAGAGTGGTAGGTCAGGGGTGCCGTCGCCGTGATCGCAAATGGTCGCACGAGGCGGCGCTCGCGGGCGCGCGCTCGGCAATGACGTCGCTCGTGAGCGCGACGCCCTGTCCCGCCATCGCGGCGTCGAGCATCAACTGGGCGTGGTCGTAGGTGAGGCGGCGGGGCGGGCTCGAGAACCGTCGACACCGGCGCGCGGCGAGCCAGAGCGGCCATGCGGTCGGGATGTGGACCTCCTCGAGCCAGGTGTGGCGCGCGAGGTCCGTGGGCACGCGGAGCGGCGGTCGGCCGCGGACACTCTCGGGACGGCAGACCGGATAGAACTCGAGCGGAAACAGTGGCTCGGAGGCGAGCCCCTCCCATGGCCCGGTGCCGAAGCGAATCGCGAGATCGACCGGATCGCGTGCGAAGTCGGCGTAGCGCGTGGTCGCCTCCATCCGCGACGTCGATGTCGGGGTGTCGCGCGCTCGAAGGCCGGGAGGCGCGGCACGAGCCAGTTGCCCGCGAAGCTCGCGAGCACGCTGAGACGCAGCTTTCGGCGCCTCCTCTGCCGCGCAGCGTGGCGCTCGCGTCGTCGAGGCGGCGGAGCGCGTCGCCGACCTGGACCAAGAACGCGGCACCATCCTTCGTGAGCGCGAGCCCGCGCGGCTGACGCTCGAGAGAGCCGTCGGCCGAGCTCGTCCTCGAGCGCGCGGATCTGACGACTCACGGCGGGAGGTGGGCGACGCGAGAGCTCGGCCGCCGCGTTGGGTGAAGCTCAGGTGCCGGCCGGACGCGCTCGAGGACCCGAAGTGCCGGGAGCGAAGGCAGATGTCGAAACGGCGGTCGCGCAACCATCGATGTCGTGCAGGCGTACGAGCGACGCCGGGGGAGTGATCAACCGACGACCGTCGCGTTCACGGCTCCGCGGGGCCGTCCGCGCGAACAGCCGTTGCGCATGCGAGCCACTCTCGCCGCAATCACGCGCCGCACCGCGCTGGCACGAACGATGCTGCCGCACCGCTTCGTCCCCGAACGTTCAGGGCAACCAAGGAGGACACCATGAGGAGAATCGTCATCGCAGTCTGGCAGCGTGACCTGGATGCTCGCGACCGCCACTCTCGGCGCCGCGTTCACCCACGTCACCGAGTACAGCACGAACCTCGACAACTACCGCGGTCTGCGCGGGCGACGAGCCCCTCGGCACGTGTGCGTACGAGGACGTGCGATCACCGAGCGTCTACCACCTCACCAGACGGCACCAAGGGACCTCGGTCTACACCGGGACCCGTCGCCAAGGTTCGGGATCGACGCGATCGAGCTCGACACCAATCACCCGCGTATCCCTAGTGCGACCCAGAGCTACCACTGCGTCCGTCCAGCGGCGGAACGTGTCCGAAGAAGTGCGAAGGGCCGCGGGGTGAGGGTACCAATCCTCCATGCTGCGCGACCGACGCGGAATGTCGGGCGCTCGCCTGCGACGGCGGTCCGCAGGACGACCGTGGCTGTTTGGCGCCGGCGCCGGCGCCGATGTCCGAATGCCGCAAAGGTCGACGACTCGCGGCATTGGGCGCCGTGTTCCGCGGCAACGACGCCGAGTACGAGTGTCCGGTCGGCGTCCCCTGCCCGTTCCTGCTGCGAGGCGACGATGACAGCGGGTGCATGGTCGTCTGTGATTTCACGCTCGAGTCCGCCGGTTCCGCCACCAGCGGCAGCGTCAACAACAGCAGCGTGTCGTGCCAGACGACCGGCGCGTGCTGGTACACGCCCGCGTTCAACCACGTCGAGATCCGCGACCCGAAGGCAACGTCGTCGCCATCCCGAAGTGGGGGAACGCGAAGATCATCGAGGGCTTTCCGTCGCAGAGCGACGACCCGGCCAAGATCGGTGACGCGTGCCGGACGGAAGTGCCGCCGCCGGCCGACTGTCCGTGAGGAAGGAGGATGCCATGACGATCACACGTGTGCTGTTGGGTTCCCTGTGACGATCCTCGCGCTCGCTCGCCAGTGCCGCGGTGAGCGCGCAGATCGAGGATCATCTCAAATGCTACCGGATCGCCGATCCCTTGAAGCTCGCCGCGGTAGTCGATCTGCAGCGCGCCCGAGCTGCCTCGAGCCGGGCTGCGAGATCTCGAAGCCCATGCTGTATTGCGTGGCGGCGACGAAGACCGTGATCTCGGCGACCGACGAGAGAGACCGGCCTACCAATCACCGCTGCTGCCCGTCGACGGTCCGCCGACCGACGATCGGATCCTGCCACAAGCTCCGTTGTCCGACACGCTATCAATCCGCCGAAATCAAGGACCAGTTCGGCCCAGCGGATCGTCCGGCAAGCTCAAGTCGTCGCTCCGCACGCCGGCGCGGCTGGTCAACCTACAGACGGTGCGGCGACAACCCTGACGCCCACGTGCGGCGGCATCGTGCCCTGAAGGCTCGCGCTGCTTCGATCACGCGGCGGCGTGCGCGCTCGCCGGATCCCCACGGATGCGACAGCGCGCTCGCTCCCAGCTGCGGCGGCACCACCTACAACAACGTGGGCGCTCTCCTGCGGACCTGCGGCACCGCGCATGTCGCAGGGTGGGTCGAACTCCGGAGCGAGTTGCAGCGCCGGTACTCGGAATGCCCGCAATGCGACGTGCGCGTCGCTGCGCGTCGGTGATCGCCAACCAATGCGCGGAAGAATTCACACCGCCGTTCGCCAGCCCGCCGAACTGCATCGGCGAGTGTGCGCGGCAGGGCGGCGGCGCGTGTGTCGCGGGACCGTTCGGCGGCTGCCAATGCGCTCCGGTGGCACCACCCTGCGGGACGGCGGGAGCGCACCGCAGTGCGACGGCTTCTGCAACGGCGACGCGCCCGTACGGACGTGGGCGGCACGTGCACCTGCGTCTCGCGGGCCTGCGGCGAGGTCGAGGGCGCGCCGGCGTGCTTGGGCGCGACGCCTCTTCGGCGTCTGCCAAACGACCTGCGTTGGCGGCGGAGCCGAAGACCCGGCGCGATCTGCCGCCGCTGATTCGAGTGCCCGAGCAGCACGTGCGGTCAGTGCCAGTGCTGCACAGGTCCCGGCGGCGCGTGTCTCTGAGTCACGCGCGATGCAGGCGCTGCTCCCGGATTCCGCGCGGGAGCGGCGGTGCCCTTCAGTCGTTCGTTGCCAGGAAGCCCTGGCTCGTCGGGCCGCCTCGGATCGCGTGTAAGACGCCTCCCAGCGAAGGCCCGCTCCGGGGTTCACGACTGCGCCGTCACCGGCGCTTTAACGGCGCAACGCGCCGCGAATGAGATCGGCGCCCTTGCCTTTGACGACGATCTGCGACGCGTGCCCGGACTTGCCGAGTTTGACGCTCGTGACTCCGCTCGACACGCGCTTGCCCGCGTACGAGAACCGACCCTTTCGACGCCCATCGGCCCCCGGCGGAACGGAAAGGCTGAGACGGAGCCGCGCATGGTTCGGGTCGCTGACGTCGTACAGACAGAGCGCGTACGCGTCGCCGTCGGTGGGGTCCCCGAAGTCTTGCGGTGCGGCATGCGACTTGCGCCACTTCCAGACGATCGGTGCGTGCCCGCATACCGTGCGACGTCGAGCGCGAGTCGAGCCTTGCCCGCGTCCGCTTCCGCACAATCGGAGAGCGGTACCCGAGGACATCCCAGCTGGCGAGGCGATCCCGATTCGATCATCAGGCGCGAACGTCTTTGGAGGGGGCTTCGGGACGGCTCGGGCAGTTGTCGAACGGGTCCAGAATCTCGTCACCGTCCGGGTGTCCGCCGCCGTCGCCGCGATCAGCGTACGCTGGCAGGTCATTGGCCCGGCTACCGTGCGGACAATCGGCGTCCGTGGTGCGGCTGCCGTGCACGCCTCCGTTGCTCCTCTCCACGCACTGCCCCGCACCGATGAACACGGACTGATCCACCGGAGCATGCCGGAGGGCAGGTTCACCAACGGTGGTGTGGCCTCACTGTCCCTGCAGCGCGCACCATCTTCGCAGCGTTACTCGTCGAGACGACACGCTCGCAGCGTACCGTCCTGGTTCTTCTGCACGAGGCGGCACGTACCTCTGGGTTGAACCGCCGCCCGTCGTCGCCGCGATGATTCGTCGGGGCCACAGACGAGCGGTGTCGGAGTCGATCGGGGCGACGACGTGCCACGGAGCCACCCGAGCCACAGGGCTGTGCCGTCGGTGTCGGCTGGGGCGCGAACGCGAGATCGCAGGTCCGGTCTCAGCTCGACGACACAGTTGCCGGGGGCACGATGCACACCCGGAGCGGTGTCCGCGTCGCCCGCACAGGCCTCGTCGCTCGCACACGGCGCCGACGTATTCGTGCAGAGTCCCTTGAAGACCCGGAGCCACTTCGCCGATCGGGAGGCGCACGGTGCGGGATTTCTTCGACGCACCCGCGCGCCGGCAATGGCCGGATGTCACATCCCGCCTGCGTGGCGGCGAGCCGCTCATTGAACGTGTCGAGCACGACGTCCGCGCGCCTTCGCGGAGGAACGTGATCGTATTGTCCCCGACCCGATACGGAACGCGCGGATCCACGCCTCGGAACCGACAGGGCGTCGCCGTCCGGCCCGTATCGAGGAGGCAGCCGCTGTCGACACCGCCCGCTGAAATCGTAGGCCCAGGGCTCGCCATCAGGGATGCGAAAGGCGCGACGAAGCGTGTCCCTAGGACGAAATCCTGGGCTTCCATCTTGACAGGGTGCAAATCGCTGGGTCTTCGCGTCGTGAGTTGCAGGACCCGATCGTCGACATCCGCCATCCTCGTTGGAGATCGGTGCCGCCCGCCGGACAAGTCGAAGTTTTCGGACATTCCTACCTTGGGCGCATTCGAGACGTCGCGAAAGCCACGATCGATCCCGCGATCCGCGACCTGCTCTGCCGGTTCTGTGCGGCGCAGGCCCTCACCGCCGACCTTGTGCGCACCCGTCGCAGCTACCTGAGTCCGTCAGAAGCGTGCGCCTCTGGCGGCAGCGCGTCTCGTCCCGCTCCCGGGCTCGGTCGTCCTTCGTCGACGAGCGCGGCGAGCCACTCGGGCGAGGCGCGAGCGCCGTCGCCGCCACGGTGGCAGTTCAGCACCCGGCCCGCGCCTGCCGACCAGAGGGTGGACGATGAAATCATTGTTGTCGCGGTCGGTGATTGTCATCGGCGCCGATCCGGGCGCGGACCGTTCGTCTGGACACGATTCCTCGTCGCTCTCCGGACGGAGGAACGCAACGTGATCCTCCTGCCACCTTAACCTCCCTTGACCGTGCAGTGCCCGTCGACGAGAGCGACGAAGTCCTGCGTGGTGACGTCGTACACCCCCAATTGGGGACGCGACGGTCCGTCGCGAAGGTCGTCCGAACCACACAAACATCCGGGGCGCCATTCGTGTCGTGGAAGTAACTCGGATCCACTGAGCGAGGTTGGCGGCATCGTGCTCGCGAATGCGATTTGCCGGCGCCGATCGGGCGAAATGCTCGCGGCACCGCTTCGCCCCATTGCCTCAGCGAGCCATCGGTACGCCACTGCTCACGCGATCCGCTCGACCCGACTGACCGATCGCGAACGAACACGATCCGGACAACTACCGAGCGCGCTCGTCCCCGTCACCGACGCGCAGACATTGGTATCGGCATGATCCGGGGAGGAGCGTGGTCGCGCGCTCGTGAACGCCACCATCAGGCCGTCTTCCGAGATCGCCGGCTCCCGTCGAGGGGCCGTCGCCCTCCGTGCCGTCCAGCGATGCTCACCTCTCCAGTGCTCGGCACGCAGGGCCCCGCGACATCCGGTGCACCTGTCGCGTACGAACACGTCGCTCACGGCCCTGGTGTCTCCCGGAACGAGATTGTTCCAGCTCGCTCACGAAGGCCACGAAGCGGCCGTTGCCGGAGATGCTGAGCGGAATGACTTGCCACTCCCGGGGGCTGGACGTCTCCGCCGCTCACACGCTCGGTGTAGGGATGCAGTCCGGGCCCTGGAGACAGCGGTCGTGGACGAAAACGTCCAGGAACATCGTCGTGATCATCGGCGACGAGATCGTTGGCGTCAGTGGCAAACGCGAGGAACCGACCGTCGAACGACAACTGAGGGACGCCGCCGCGCCCAATCACCGTCGCCCGACGTATTGGCCATCAGCCGCTTGGTCGGCTGACAATCCGGCACGGGCTGCCACTGACTCAGCAGCGGTCGCGTATGAAGAGTCGGCGAGCTGGTTCGTGTCGCCGTCGACGAGGCTCGTCGGCCGTGCTCCAGAAGCGCCACGTATCGACCGTCTCCGGAGATCGCCGGGATGCGGAAGCTGGCTCCGTCACCCGAGCCGCATGTCGGAGGTCGCACTCATGAGCTCGACCTGTGAGTTGAAGCGATTCGTTGCGAAGACGTCGCTGCGACCATTCCCGTCTTCCGGGACGAGGTTGCTGGCAGCGCTGAGGAACACGAGGGCGTCCCCCGCCCTCGTGAACGCGGGCGTGGAGCTCAGCTCCATTGGCGCCGGCGACCATCGATGGTCTCGTAACCGGGCCCGTCCACCCAAAGATAGGGAAGCCCCTCTCCACCGTAGTGGTACGTCAGCAAGCTGGACGACGTAGATGTCCGAATGGTCGGTCGTGGGATCCCCGGAGTCCACGTCGCTCGTGGTGAACGCTACTGCGGGGTTGGTGACGGAGGCTCGAGGACGGAGAACAGGATCGACGGCTGGAAGCTCGCGCGCCGCTGCCGAAGACCTGCCCAACAGCCGATGCGGGCACCACCACGTGACTCATCTCGTCCGGTGCGATACACCAACAGATTCCCGGCCAGTGCGAGGCTCGCCAGCTGACCCTGGGCTCGACGATCAGTCGAGGTGCAACCCGCCGCCGAGCGGCGGGTCGATCTCTTCCGTCCCTCTGAAGACCCGCAGGATGGCATCGAGGATGTCCCCGTCCTGATTCGCGTCTTCTCCTTGGGCGCCCCCTCCGGTTCGATGAGCGCGACCATGTCGCCTCTCGTGGCGTGAACACGGTGATAGGCTGAACGGCGAGCTGCTCGAAGCGCGCGACGGACCGCTTGGTATTCCGCTGCGCCGGTCCTGCGGTCGACGATCGACAGCACCTCGTCGCCCTGACTCGTTGTCGACGTTCAGCGAGACCTTGTTCATTGCCTCTGGACGGTGAAGGCGATGAGCTGCTTCGTTTGCTGGATGCCGTCGAGGGGAACGTTCTCGGCGACGTGCAGCGCGTGACCGTCCGATCCCGACACGCTCGCCGGGACGCTGGTCGGCCCTACGCCACCCGGCGGTCGGTCGCGAAACTCGAAGAGGGAGGGACCACACCGCTCTCTCCCCTCGAGGCAGTCCGCATCGTCGTCACATTCGCGTGCGCTTGGTACTCGTATCCCCGTAGCACCTCACTTGCACGTCCACGCCCACGTGTCGCTGCAAAGGGGCTCGATACAGCTCCGGGCTCGATACGCGGGTGCCTGCGGCTTCGGAGCCGCCCTCGCACTGGCCCAATCCGTGGCTGCGGCGCCCGATGCGAACCACCGACCGGCAGCTGTCTGCGAGCCCGTGGACGTTGACGCCCGAAGTCGGAGGCACGACGACTATGGGCGTCGAAGATCAGAGCTGAGCGCTCGACCGTCCCATGGTGAACGAGCGCACGAAAACATTCTGCTTCGGCACACTCGATCGGGGTCAGGTCGTTCGCGAACGCCGGCACCTGAAACATCGCGTCGATGAACCGCGCAGTGGTCGGAACTACATCCTGCGCGTCCTCCTTCTCGCAGTCCGTGAAGTCCCCGCATCGCGGCACCTGCGATCACCCTTTCCAGTTGATCGGATGAGCGCATTGCCAGCGCGATCGACCGTGAAATTCCAGCGGACCTTTCTCGTTGCCGCACGGTGGCGAAGCCGTCGTGCTCTGGCAGAGCTTCTGGTAGCCGTTCGCCGGTGGCAACGCGGTGAAATGCCCGAACGTTTCGCCGGGATTGGGCGGCGAGCTACCGTCGCCAGCAAAGAGCTCGTCGATGCAAGCGATGAGGCTCGGGCCAGAAACGGGGGCCGCAGACAGCGCCTCACGGGCGTTCAATCCACATGGCGAAGCCGTTGCTGGACGCCTCCGCCACGGTAGTGACGGCGATGGCCGCCGGGCCCGGCAAGTCCCGGCCACGCTTGCGACCAGGATCGCGCTGTCGGGGAACTGGAAGGTGATTCGGTCGCGCGGGTCCGACGTGTCGGTTTGGATCTGCCTCGATCTGCAAATGTCGATTGATCCCCGACAGACCACCGCCGCATCGACCCCGAGCTCGGCTCAGCACGTAGTCGCTGCCTTCTCGAGTGCCGGCAGTTCTCCGCCGCGGCACAGAACGATGCGCATGCCGGGGACCGTCGTTCGGAGGGGCGAACTTACGACCGTCAGCGACGAGGTCGGAAGCGGTAGTTTCCGACGGAACGGACGACGATGGGAACGCTGATCCCAACGACGTCACCCGGGCTCCGAACAGCCCGGTTCGCCGTCCCAAGCGCGCCATCGGACTGAGCTCTCCACTCACCGGGATCGGCGCAGCCCGCCTGCGCCAGCGACACCAGCGCGAAGAGGCCCTCCACCAGCGCGAGGCCCGAGGCCCCGCATAGAATCGTTCGCCGTCGGGACGGGCAGGTCGAGGTCATGCAGGAAGCCGCGAGCAGCAGGACCTACGCCACGAGACGGCAGCCGCTCGATAGCTGAAAATCTCCGGGGCGCCATTTTCCGGATCGGCATGTCCCGACGGCGCGGCACTGCACCGGCCCAGGGCGGCACCGAGGCACCCGCCCTTTCGTTCCACAGCATCGGATCGACTGTGCCCACGCGTTCACAGCAGCGGACGTCGTCACGGCGACGCGTGTATCACGGGTGTGTTTGCTTTCCCGCCATCACGGCGCGAGACTTGCTCGGCGTTCCGAAGGCTGTTCATGGCCGACGAGCCGTGCCATTCCCCGAGACCTCACCAGTTCCAGAGCTGACGGTACCCTGTAGTACCGAGCGCGCGACCGGCGCCATGGCCGCACCGATGCGAGCATCCAACGTCACACGCTGGCTCCGCATCGCGGGCGCTGGCGCTCCTCGCGGCGGCGATCGCCATCCCCTCGCGGCCATCAGCATCCATGGCGCGGTCTCCTATTGGCCGGGCCGCGTCTTCCCGGCTTCTTCGTGCTCCCGAATGCCCTCGTCCCGACGATCGGCCTCCGTGAATGGACCGGCATGCAGGCCGACGTGCCGTTTCACGGACGCATTGTCGCGGTCGACGACGATGCCGCTGCAGCAGGCGCGCGACGTCTACGACCGGGTCGCGGGTCTCCCCGCCGGGACACCGGTCCGCTACACGCTCGTGAAAGAGGGAAAGACCCTCTCCCGCACGGTGCCGACGATGCGGTTCACCGCCGCCGACTATCGGCTCACCGTCGGCGCATTCCTGGTGTTCGGATTGCTCTCGGTCGGTGCCGGCATCGTCGTCGCGGTGCTGCAACCGGAGACCGCCGCGGCGCGCGCGTTCTGAGCCAAGGGTTCTTCGCGGGGTCTTCGGCAGTGAGCGCGCCGCTCCTCTATCAACCGGACGTCTGGTGGCTCGCGTGGCTGCACAACTTGAGTCAGGCGACGTTTCCGGCGGCGTTTCTCCATTTCGGCCTGACGTTTCCCGAAGAGCGGCCGATCGTGGCGAAGCATCCGACGTGGATCGGTCTCCCCTATCTGCTGTCCGTGGCGCTCACCGTCTGGATGATGGCGGACTACTACGCCACGCCGCCGGACATGACGCCGTACTACGTCATCTGCGTCTACAGTGCCGTCGCCATCGTCGCGCTCGTCGGCCTCGTGGCGTACGCGTACTGGGAAAATCGCGCGCCGTCGGTGCGCCCGCGTCTCGAACCTCGTGTTGCCGTGCTTGGTGCTGGCGACGGCCCCGGCCGGATACGGCTTCCTCAACATTGCACGCTCGGGCGGCGACTTCCCGATGAACGTGATCGCGTTCAGCCCGATCCCTCTTCTACGCCTCGGTCGGGTACGCGATCGTGAAGCACGATCTCTTCGACATCGACACCGTGGTCAAGCAGGCCGCGGTGTACGGCGGCGCTGACGCTCGCGATCACCGCGGTCTACGCCGCCGGCCTCGGGGCCCTCAGTGTGCTCTTGCCGGCGAGCCCCGAGCATCTGCCGTCGAGCTTCACGGTCACGTTCATCGTCGTGGTGGCGGTATTCTTTCAGCCGCTCCGCGCCGCGGCCCAAAACGTCATCGATCGCACCTTCTATCGGAGTCGGCTCGACTATCGGCAGACCGTGAGCGAGCTGAGCACGGCGTTGACCTCGCTGCTCGACCTCGACGAGATCCTCGGCGCGTCGGCCGCACGGTGACCGAAGGTCTGCAGCTGCAATCGCTCGCCGTGATGCTCTGGCTCGACGAGCCGACGCGGGTCTGGCGGTACGACGTGCGCGGCGGTCACCCGAGCCCGTGGCGGGGCGGACGTTCACGGCACTCCGGCGGGAGCTGGACCGCGCCCCGGAGCGGCCCTGGTATCCCGAGCGCGACGGAGCCACCCGCGGCGCCGGCGCGGCCACGGCCGCGGCGCGCGCCGAGGTGGCCGAGCTCGCAGGCGGCACTCGTCCTGCCCCTTGGCCGTACACGGCGAGACGATCAGGGCGTTCGTCTTGGGTCGGCGGCGCTCCGGGCGCTCGTTCAGCCGAGAGGACGTCGAGCTGCTGGCGACGCTCGCCGCCCAGAGCGCCGTGGCGATGCAGAATGCGCACTCGTATCGCGCGCTCCGCGCTCTGAACGAGGCGCTCGAGGACAAGGTGCGAAGTCGGACGGCCGAGCTCGAAGCCTCCAACACCGATCTCGCCCGCGCCTACCAGGGGCTGCAGACGGCGCAGGCCCAGCTGCTCACGACCGAGAAGATGGCCTCCTCGGGTTGATCGTCGCGGGCGTCGCGCACGAGATCAACAATCCCCTGAGCTTCATCGTCGGGAACGTCCAGCCGTTGCACGAGACGTTGGCGCGCGTGCAGAGCCGCGGCCGCCGACCATCGCGACCCGGCGCTGGTCGGCGAGGTCGATCGACTCACCAAGATCCTCGATCTCATGGCCCTCGGTGCCGAGCGGACCGCGACCATCGTGCAGGATCTCCGCACCTTCTCGCGACTCGGTGAAGAGGTGCCCCGGCCGACCGACCTGCACGAGGCGATCGAGGTGAGCCTGCGGCTCTTTGCGGCCGCGCTGGGTCGACCGGATCACGATCCACCGCGACTACGGATCGCTCGGCGCGGTCGACGTCATCCCGGGACAGATGAACCAGGTGTTCATGAATCTCCTCGCCAACGGGTGCGACGCCATCCACGGTCGGGGCAATCTCTGGATCCGCACCGCGCGCGAGGGCGGGCGCGTCGTCATCGCCATCCGGGACGACGGCACCGGCATCGCGCCCGAGCACGTCACCCGCGTCTTCGATCCCTTCTTCACCACCAAACCCGTCGGACAAGGCACCGGCCTCGGGCTGGCGATCACGCAAGGCATCGTGAGCCAGCACGGCGGTACGATCCGCGTCGCGACCGAGCCGGGCAGAGGAACCGAGTTCCAGGTCGTCCTGCCCACGACCCGAGGAGCTCGACAGATGCACGTGTCATCGCGCTACCTTCCGCCCGACGTCGACGTCCGCCCTTGGCCGATGACCAGCACCCTCGACTACAAGGCCTACCCCGTCCTGTTCGTCGACGATGAGCAGCCGCTGATCGAAACGCTGCGGCTGAACTACGAGCGCGACTTCACGTTCTCTCGCGGCCTCCGGCGGCCGCCAGGCGCTCGACATCGTCGCTGGCGAGCCCGTCGCCGTGCTGGTCACCGATCAGCGCATGCCCGAGATGTCCGGCCTCGAGGTCATCCAGCGCGCGCTCGCGCTCAAGCCCGAGCTGATCCCGATCATTCTCACCGGTTACACCGACATCGAGACCTTGGTCGGCGCGATCAACCTCGGACGCATCCATCGGTACATCCCGAAGCCGTTCGACAGTCGCGAGCTGCGCTCCGCGCTCGAGAGCGCGATCGAAACGTTCCACCTGACGCGCGAGAACGTCCGCCTGGCGGAAGACAACGAGCGGCTGATCCGCGAGCTCGCGACGGCGAACGAGCGGCTGGCGGTCGAGAACGGCTACTTCCGCAAGCGCGACGCCGGCCAGAATGGCTTCGCCGCGCTCCTCGGCCGGAGCCAGGCCATGCGGCACGTGATCGCTCTCGCGCGCCGGGTGCTCTCGACGTCCACCACGGTGTTGATCGACGGCGCGAGTGGACGGGCAAAGAGCTGATGGCGCGGGCGATCCACCACGAGGGCGCGCGCCGCGACAGAGCTCTTCGTGCCCCAGAACTGCGGGGCCGTGAGCGACACGTTGCTCGCGAGCGAGCTCTTCGGACATCGCCGTGGGTCGTTCACCGGCGCGGTCGCGGACAAGAAGGGACTCTTCGAGATCGCCGACGGCGGCACGCTCTTTCTCGACGAGATCGCCGAGACCAGCCCGGCCGTCCAGGTCCACTTGTTGCGGGTGCTGCAGGAAGGCGAGATCCAGCCCGTCGGGACGACGCGCCCGGTGAAAGTCGACGTCCGCGTCATCGCCGCCACCAACCGCGACCTCGCCGCCGAGGTCCAGGCCGGGCGCTTTCGGGAGGATCTCTACTTCCGGCTGAACGTCTTCCGGATCCACATGCCCGCGTTGCGCGAGCGGCGCGAGGACATCTCGATCTTGGCGGCGCATTTCGTCGAGCACCAGGCGCGCGCGCTCGGCCGACGCGTCACGCGCATCGCGCCCGAGGCCATGGACGCCCTGACGCGTCTCGACTTTCCCGGCAACGTGCGCGAGCTGCATCACATGATCGAGCGCGCGACCCTGCTCTGCGATCCCGGCGAGGACATCACCGAGGTCGAGCTCTTCGACGAGGCGCACGTCGCGACCGTGTCCCGTCCCGAGACCTCCGAGACCTCCCTGCAGGCGGAGGTCTCGCGGTTCGAACGCGAGCGCATCGCGCTGGCTTTGGAGCGGTGCGACGGCAACCGGACGCACGCGGCACGCGAGCTCGGCCTCACCTACCGCGGGCTCCTCAAGAAGATGCAGCGCTACGGCGGCGCCGGGCCCGCGGGCGGAAAGTCGCCGGCGCGACTCGGCTGAGCGCGACGGGCAGATCTTCTCGCCCGGGCGCGAGCGCCGCCGGCACCGCGGCGCTCGCCGCGCGATCTCACCATCCGGTGCGGACGGCGCGCACCGCGGCTGCCAACGTCTTCGGGTAGGCGTGGGAACAGCGGACGCTGTGAACGACGGGACGACCTTCAGCGGCGGCCGCTATGAACGGAAGGTCGCTTGCTGCGACCGGCCCGACTCAGCGCGCACCGCCTGCGGCGCGCTGGCCCCTCGCATCCCGCCGGCGTCGTCCGCACGACCGTGCCGAACTTGGCGACCTGGGGCGCGATTTTGTCGGCCGGGCCGACGATCACGATCACGGCGTCGCGCGTCGGGACCCAGCGACCGGCGAGCTGCTTCACGTCGGCGAGCGAGGTCTTGGTGACGCGGGACGGGTAGGCTTCGAGGTCGCTCCGTGGCAGGCCGAAGCCGGCGAGCTCGGCGAGCTTCCCGGCGACCGCTCCCGGCGTCTCGAGCTGCTTCGGGAATTGGCCGGTCAGGAGACTCTGCGCGCGCTTGAGCTCCTCGGCGGTCGCCCCCTCGGCCGCGAACTTGTCGAGCACGTCGAGCGCCACCTGCAGCGCCTCGCCGGTCGTATCGACTTTGGTGAAGGTGCCGACGCGGAAGTCGCCCGGCGCCTTGCGGGCGGCGAAGCCGCTCCAGGCGCCGTAGGTGAGGCTGCGCTTCACGCGCAGCTCCTCGATCAGCCGGGCACCGAAGCCGCCGCCGAGGATGTTCGCCGCGACGTTGGCCGGGACGTAGGTCGGGTCGGTGCGCGCGATCGCCGTGTTGCCGATGCGGATGTGGGTCTGGGTCGCGTCGGGCTTGTCGACGAGCAGGATGTGACGGCCGGTGACGCGCGTCGGCGCGGCCGGGGGCGCGAGCGTCGTCCCGCCCTTCTTCCATCCGCCGAAGGCGCGCTCGGCCTTGGCGAGGAGCTCGCTCGCGCTCGCGTCGCCGATGATGACCAGCACGGCGTGATCGGGGACGTAGTGGTGCTCGTAGAAGGCCTGGACGTCGCCCCGCGTGAGGCGCTTCACGCTCGCCTCGCCGCCCTGCGAGAGATGCCCGTAGGGATGCGTGCCGTAGAGGTAGCGGGCGTAGCAGACCTCGGCGACCGAGCTCGGGTTGTCGCGCGACGCCACGATGCCGGCGAGCATGAGGCCCTGCGAGCGGCGGAGCTCCTCGGGTTTGAACGCGGGATGCAGCACGACGTCACTGAAGAGGTCGAGTCCGGCGTCGAGGTCCTTGCTCAGGAACTCGCCGGCGACGGTCGAGAAGTCGGTGCCGGCGTCGGCGCCGAGATCGCCGCCGAGGAACTCGACCTCGCGCGCGAGATCCTCGGCGCTCCGCCGCGTCGTGCCCTGATCGAGGAGCGCCGCCGTCAGCTCGGCCACGCCTTCCTTCCCGACCGGGTCGTAGGCGCCGCCGCCCGGCAGCAAGAGATGAAACCGCATGATCGGGAGGGTGTGGTACTCGGAGACGAGCACCGTGAGCCCGTTCGGCAACACGCGCTCGGTCACCTGCGGCATCGTGACCGCGGCCGCCGGCGGTCCGATCGGGGGCGGCGTCGACTTGCCGGTGCCGAAGAGCGCGCCGCGGTGAGCGCAGCCGGCCGCGAGCATCGCGGCGCACGCGAGCACGGGTGAGGCGCGTCGTCGTCCTCATCGCATCACCCCGCCGGCCCTTGTGGTGCGGCCGGCCGCGGCGGCGGCGCTCCGGGCTTCGGCTTTTCAGGCACGAGCTCGACGGTCGTGCGCTCCCGGTCGACGAGGTAGGTCCGTGCAACCCGCTGCACGTCCGCCGCGGTCACGGCTTCGACGCGATCCACCTCGTTGAACATCTCGCGGTAGTCGCCGAACACGACGTCGTAGAAGCCGAGTTGGTTGGCCTTGCCCGAGACCGAGCTCAAGCCGCGTACGTAGTCGGCCTGCAGGATGTTCTTCGCCTTCCGGAGCTCGCGCTCCTCGGGCGGATGGTCGCGGAGCGCCGCGACCTCGACCTCGATCGCCTGCGCCAGCGCCTTGGCGGTCTTCCCGGGACGCACCTGCCCGGAGACCCAGAAGAGCTCGGGATCGATGCCCCAGTTGAAGCTCACGTCGACGTCGCTCGCGAGCTCCTGCCGGCGCACGATCGAGCGGTAGAGCCGCGAGCTCTGCCCGTGGCCGAGGATGGCCTGCAGCACGTCGAGCGCCGCCCGGTCGGGATGGCGCGCGTTCACCGCCTTGTAGGCGACGACGACCGCCGGCAGCTCGGCGACCTTGTGGTACTCGAGCGTCTTCGGCCCGTTCTGCGGCGGCTCGACGTTCACGACCGGAAGCGGCGGCGTCTGCCGCGGAATGTCGCCGAAGTAGCGCTCCACGAGCGCGAAGCCTTCTTTGGGGGTGACCGCGCCGGCGAGCACGACGGTCGCGTTGTTCGGCGCGTAGTGGGTACGGAAGTAGGTCTTGGCGTCCTCGAGCGTGATCGCGTCGATGTCGGCCATGAACCCGATCGGCCCCCAGCGGTAGGTGCTGGCGGCGTACGCGCTGAGGTAGATCTGCTCGTACAGCGTCCCCTCGGGATCGTCGTCGGTACGCAGGCGCCGCTCTTCCTTCACGATCCCGCGCTCCTGCTCGAGGTTCTTCGGCGTGATCGCGAGCGCGCGCATGCGGTCGGCCTCGATCCAGAGCACGCGCTCGAGCGCGGGCGGCGGGAAGCTCTCGAGGTAGACCGTGAAATCGCGGGTCGTGTAGCCGTTGGTCGAGCCGCCGTTGCCCTCGATGATCTCGTCGAACTTCCCTTCGGTGTTCTCCCCGCCGTTGAACATCATGTGCTCGAAGAGGTGCGAGATCCCGGTGATCCCCGGCCGCTCGTTCCGCGACCCGGTGTGGAAGAAGATGTAGAGGCTCACGACCGGAAGGTCGCGGTCCTCGTGCACCAGCACCGTGAGGCCGTTCGCGAGCGTCGTCTTCTCGACCGGCACCTCGACCTTCCCCACCGCCGGCCGCACGCCTCCCGCGAGAACCACGGACAGACCGATCGCTACTGCGCAGAGCTTGGCTCGCATCGTCCTCCCCACCGTCGGGCCCGCGTGGCGCCAGGTCGAGTCGCGGGACTATGCCGTGCCGGGTGACGTGATGCCAACCCCACTCGCGGAGGTAGAGTGGGGGCGTTTGACCGGTAATCGGTCAGCCTGAATGCGGTCTGGCTCCGAAGAGTTCTCGCTGAGCCTCCTCGGTCATTGCCTGCCTAAGTACTCGTTGCCGTAAGTACAGTGACGTATATTTGATTGTCATCAAGCCCCGCCTTGACTACTACCTTCTCTCAGGTGGAGGTGGTGGAATATGCCGAGGCAAAGCCCATATGCGATACACCTGAGTGACGACCAGCGCGCATGGCTCGAGAGTCACGCCCGTAAGTATGCGTCACCGTATAGAGACGTGGTCCGCGCCCGAATCGTGCTCTATGCCGCCGAAGGCATGGCCAACGACGCGATCGCGGCGCGGCTCGATACGCCGCGCCAGATCGTGAGCAAGTGGCGGAAACGATTCGCCGAAGACGGCCTCGCTGGCCTCGAGGAACTCCCCGCGGCGGGCGAGCCCGCTCGCTTTCCCCCGACGTCGTGGTCGCCGTTAAGGCGCTGGCCCGTGAGCTCCCGTATGAGCATGGCCTCCCGCTCTCCCCGCCTCAGCATCCCGGACCTCCGCCAAGAAGCGGTGCGCCGAGGGTTGGTCGCGTCGGTCGGCGAGACGACGGTGTGGCGCTGGTTAAGCGAGGACGCGCTCCGCCCTTGGTGCCATCGCAGTTGGATATTCCCTCGCGATCCCGCTTTCGCGCAGAAGGCTGGCCGCGTGCTCGACCTCTATGCCGGAACCTGGGAAGGCGCGCCCTGGCCTCCACCGACTACGTGATCTCGACCGACGAGAAGACCAGCATTCAAGCCCGCGGGCGCACGCACGCCACTCAGGCCCTCGGCCCGGGCAGCCGATGCGCGTGGAGCACGAGTACCGACGCTGTGGCGCCTGGATCTACCTGGCTGCCTGGGATGTCCGGCGTGCCAAGATCTACGGGCGCTGCGTGCCCAAGATGTGCATTGCGGCCTTTGACAGCCTCGTCGAGCAGGTGATGAGCCAGGAACCCTACCGCTCGGCAACGCGCGTGTTCTGGATCATGGACAACTGCTCCTCCCACCGGGGCGAGCGCTGTACGGACCGGCTCCGCAAACGGTGGCCCGCCATCATCGTGGTCCACACTCCCCTGCACGCGAGTTGGCTCAATCAAGTGGAGATCTATTTCTCCGTGGTCCAGCGCAAGGTCCTCACGCCGAACGATTTCGCTTCGCTGGCCGCACTCGAAGACCGCCTGCTTCGCTTCCAGGAGCACTACGAAAGCGTTGCGCGGCCTTTCGAGTGGAGTTCACCCGCGCCGACCTGGCCAAGCTCCTCGCGAAGCTCCCCCGTCGCGCGTCTGACACTACCCACCGCAGCATGATACGTCACCGAACTTTGAGGCCAGGTACTAAGGCACGGCGTCCACGCCGCAGCCCTCTTTGGCGATGGCCGACCGCTTTCTCTACTGCTCAGCTTCGCCGCCCGCGCCTTCCCGCCCGTCTGCCCACCCGAGCGCCCGAACTCCACGGCGGCCGGGTTGCGGGTGTCCTCTACCTTGTCCTCGACCTGGTCGGGGCGATGTCGCCGATCAACTTGGCGAGCGCGAGAGGTCACGGGGGCGCATGAGACGACGGTCAGGTACGCGCGACCTCGGCGTCTCGTGCTTAAAGCAGTAGAAACGTCTCGGTTCCGCTAGGTTCGGGCAGTCTGACTCTTTGCACTTCTGGCGAGGCTTGCCGATCATCGGCGGCAGCGAACCCTTTCGCGGCGTGTAGGTCACGGCCGCATGATGCCCCGGAACGGCGCGGAAGGAAACGACTACTTCACGCCGCCGATTTCAAACGAAGCCACTACCGCGGAGGCTCGTCGAGGCTCCGCGCGTATCGCGGCTGTCGCTACGGTCGCGGATCCCGCGGACCGGCACTTCCCGGTGCGCGCCGCACGCGCGGATCGTGCTCGAGGTCGATCGCCCCTGATTCACGGCTACACCCGTGCCGTCGCGAAGGAAGTGAAAGAAGGTTGCGTCGGCGTCAGCCCGGAACGTCGGCGGGATCGAGCAATCCGTGACGTCGCCACCCGACCGTCAAAGCCACGTCCGCGCGCGAGCAACCGCCGGCCACGCGTGTGGTCCCGCCCTCTCCGCCTCGCTCACGATCGCTCGCCCGCGCTTCCACCCGTCGAACCAGCGCGCCGACGAGGCGGGTCGAGGCGGACGGCGCCGCGCGTCAGCGCAGCGCGGGCCGTGCTCGCGTGCCGACGCGCGTTCAGCAGGACGTAGCGAAGCGCGACGCGGACCTCTTTCGGCGTCGGCAGGAGACGATGATGGTAGCGCTTCGGCGAGCACGGGTCCGTTCCGGCCCGCGGCCCGATTGACCGCGCCGGGCGAGCCGCGCCCCGATCGCCTTCATGCCGCGCCCGAGCGCTTCGTGATCCTGCGCCTCGACGATCAGATGAGCGTGATTCCCCTGCAACGAGTACTGCGTCAGGCGAAACCCGGACCGCTCGCACCCCGCACTGAACGTCTGCTCGATCTCCCGCACCACGCGGACATTGCGGAGCGACGGAACGTCGGACCGCATCCTAAGCGTCACGTGCGCCGGCAGCGCCTTCGTGAAGACCTCCCGCGCAACGTGCGGCACCGCGGGTCGAGCGCCCGGCTTCCGACCGGCATTGCGGCGCGCCCCACCCCACCGAGGAGGCGCATGCAAGTCCAGAGCGAGCTGGGGAGATTGCCGAGCCATCTTGATTTAGGCCATGTTTATACGGAAGCCGATCTACTGTCAACCAGAGAAAGGGGGTTCGGATGATGTTTCCTGTGCTTCACAGGGTCCGTTCGCGGGGTTCGTTGCTCTCGACCAGTTCCATCCGAGTGACACCTATTTGGTACCGGGCATTTGTTGGGAGCGCACACTGGTCTCCACGGACCCACGAGTTCTATGAACGCCTCGGGTTCGTACGTCACGCCGACCACATCCATTCATCGGCGCCCCACAGGGAGTCGCGACTTCTCCGCGAGCGAAATTCTCCCATGCTGGAACGGTCTTGACGATTCGGGAGGCCCATGAGGGCCCCGGGCGAACCGCCTTCGTCCCGAAAGCGGCCGCTATCGCGCGACCCGCCGACGGCGCCGATGGCCTGAGCCTTTCCTCCCGCTGTTCTTCCGTCGGGTCCAGGGACTCGCTACCCTGCCTCGCCGAAGGAGGGTCTTCCGATGAGTCAGGTACGCACGAGCGGTTGCTTCTGCGGTGCGGTCCAGCTTCGAGCTGACGGGCGAGCCGAATGTTCAGGCTCTACTGCCATTGCGGCTCGTGCCGCCGGATGGCTCGGCGCGCCGATCCATGGCGCCACGCTCTGGCCAACACCGAGCGTCACGGTCGTGAAGGGCGCCGACAAGCTCGTCACCTTCTGGAGAAGTGGACGTGCCAATCTACTCGTAGAGGGTGGAACGTCATTCCGGCCTTCACTGCTGCACTCGCAGAGACACCGCGGCACTCCCTATCGGCGGGAGGCAGGCTTTTCCCTGACGGCGACGCCGACACGCGGGTGTGAGCGCGCGCCACCTGTCGGACCGTGTCTCAACAACTCGGTCCGCACACCCGTCGGCGAGCCGATGCTCCCGCGTTCCGACTACTATGAGGCGCGCATGTATCTGCGCCGCGACGCACCCGGCGATCGCGAGCGCGCCGCGACCTTGCTCGCGTACCGCGCCCGAGCGGTTTCCGGGCGCTCGGGCATGACGGGTTGGGCAGAACGCGCCGAACAAATGTTGGCGACCGCAACCTCCAGCGAGGCGCCAATCGACACGTCTGCGGCGAGCGGCGCGGACACGCCAGCCGCACGCTCACCCCTCCACAGCCCGTTGGCCGGAGCGATCGCCCGTTTGCAGCGCGAAGGTGACTACTGGACGGTGGCCTATGGGGACGTCACCAGCCGGCTGCACGGACATGAAGGGGCTCACCTATCTCTCGTACCTGTTGCGTGATCCCGGCAGAGAGTTTCACGCCCTCGATCTGATCCGGATGCAGACCGGGAGGAGCGCCGTCGATACGCCCGTCGACCGAGGTCTGCCCGCCCTCGATCCGCAGGCGAAGACGGCCTATCGCCGCCGCCTCGAGGAGCTCCGCGCGGAGCTCGCGGAGGCGGAGGCGTTCAACGACACCGGCCGCGCCGAGCGGGCGCGTGAAGAGATGGAGGCGATCGGCGAGCAGCTCGCCGCCGCCGTCGGCCTCGGCGGTCGCGATCGCGAGACCTCCTCCGCTGCCGAGCGCGCGCGCACCGCGGTCACGCAGCGCGTCCGTTCGGCGATCAAGCGCATCGCCCAGCGGCAGCCCGCGCTCGCCGATCATCTCGCGGGCCGGGTCGAGACCGGCGCGTACTGCGTGTACCGACCCGATCCCACCCGACCGATCGACTGGGATCTCGGCTGACCGGCTCACCACTCGGTCGGCGTCGGGACTGACGGCACACCGTCACAGCGTGACGGTCGATGTCACGCCTATGTCTCAGAGGCTCGAGCGCGGGAGCCGAGAGGCTAGTGAGCCCGGGCGTTCGGAGCCACCGCACGCGTGACCCCGACCACACCACCCCGATCCCAGGCGGCGCAGGCGCATGAGGATCACACCGCGGCAGTCGATCAGCCCGTCTTTCGACGCGAAGGGGAGTATTGGACGATCGCGTTCGCCGGCGACGTATGCCGGCTGCACGACAGCGCGGGACTCCGCCAAGTCGCCCATTTGATCGGTAAGCCCGGTGAGCGAGTCCCCGCGACCGAGCTCGGAGCGTCGGCGCTCAACGGGACGTGCGGCCCGAAGCGTGGCGATCCGCTCGATCGGCGCGGTGCCACGGAAGGCGCGCGGGTGCGTGTCACGCATACGATCCGGCGCGCGCTCGCCCGCATTGCGAAGCACCATGCCGCGCTGAACGAGCATCTGCGGGCGACGATCAAGACCGGCAGCCACTGCGCGTACCTGCCCGACCCGCGCTTGTCACTGCGACGGGACCTGCGATCGGGAAGACAATGAACAACAGGCGACACGTCACGATGTGATGCCCGATGTCACGCCTACTCGTTGAAGGCGCACACTCACGGGACAAGCCGACCGGCCGGACATCACCCTCTTCCTGGCCTCTCCTTCCGGACGCTTGCCCCCATACCCGCGAAGGAGACGCATGATGATTGCGAACGTCGGTCGGCAGCTCGTGTTCGGTGCAGCGCACGACGGCAAGCCGATCCTCGCCGCGCTCGCCGTCCTCCTGCTCGCGCTCTTCTTGGGGTGGGGTTCGGCGCAGGCGACCCTGTTTCACGTGACCAACATCGCCGATGTCGCGGACGTCAACCCCGGTAACAACGTCTGCGAGACGGCGCCTGGCAATGGCATCTGCACGTTGCGGGCAGCGATCCGGAGGCGAACGCCCACGCGGGTGACGACGGCATCGGACATCGATGCGCAGACGCACACTCGGCGGCACTGAGATCGCGATCACGGGCGCGGGCGGGCTCACCATCACCGGCACTGCCGGTGCTGCCAGCACGATCGTCGACGGCAATCTGCTGAGCCAGGTCTTCTCGGTGAGCTCCACTGGTGCCGTTACGATCTCGGGGGTGACGATTCGGAACGGCAACACGTCACGACTTGGCGGCTTCCGCCGGCGGCTCGGGCATTCGCAACAGCGCCAGCGCGCTCACGATCAACGACAGCGTCATCAGCGGGGTGCGAGGCCAACGGCGAGGGCGGGGGCGGGCTCCTGAATCTCGGGGGCACGGTGAACCTCAACCGCACGCTGGTGACCGGCAACAAGAGCATTCCCAACCTCGGCAGCGGTGGTGGCGTTTCCAACGTGGGCAACCTTCCAAGGTGACCCTCACCGACTGCACCGTGAGCAATAACGAGGCAGGGCACATCGGCGGCGGCATCTTGAACATTGGTGACACCCTTACGCTGATACGGACGACGGTGAGCGGCAACAAGTCGGCCGGGACCGGCGGCGGCATCGACAACAACAACTTCAGCACCATCACCGCCGTCAACTCGACGCTGAGCGGCAACAGGCCGGCGGCAGGGGCGGGGCGATCAACAGCGAAGGTGCCGGCGTCAATCTCCGGAACGTCACGATCACTGAAAACATCGGATCGAAGACTATCGGGAGCGGCGGTGGCGGCATCGCCGGGTCCGGCGTCTTCACCGTGCGGAACTCCATCATCGCCGGTAACACGTCGGTGCTCGGCACCGCCGAGAGATTGTTCAGCCTCCGTTTCTTCCGGAAGGCTACAACCTGTTCGGTACGACCGGGGCCGGGTGCGTGATCTCCGGCGACGCCACCGGCAACATGACCGGCGTGTCCGCGGGGTTGGCGGCGCTCGCGTCCAACGGCGGCAGCACGCAGACCCACGCGCTACCGGGCGGCAGCCCGGCCGTCGACGCCGGCAATCCCGCCGCGCCTGGCGGTGGCGGGACGGCCTGCGAGGCGACCGATCAGCGCAGCAGCGCGCGGCCTTTCGACGGCGATGGCAGCGGCGGCGCGCGCTGCGATATCGGCGCGTTCGAGTCCCAAGTGGTCCTGTCGACCCCGACACCCGCGGCCACGCCAACCTCGACCGGCACCGCGACACCGACTTCCACCGTCGCGACCGCGACGAGGACGGCGACCCCGGTCGTCACCGCGACGCCCACGCCGACCCCGGCCGCCACCGCGGCGCTCGGTCATTTCATGGGCTACCAGGTGAAGGTCGCCAAGGGCGCACCCAAGTTCTTCAAGTTCGGCCCCGTTACGCTCGGCGACGACATCTTCGGCGTCGCGGCCGACCACGACGTGGTGAAGCCGATGGTACTGGCTCTGCCCGCCAACAAGAACAGCGAGGGTTTCACGGATGAGGCGACCTATCTCGAGGCCTATGCCGTCAAGCTCGCAAAGAAGGGCGTCAAGTTTCGACCACGGGTCGATCTCGCGATCGGGAATCAATGCGGCGCTGTGGTGTTGACCGCGAAGAAGCCGGTGGCGTTGTTGGTCCCGACCGGCAGGGACGTGCCCCAGCCGGCGCCTCACAACGTCGATCATTTTCTCTGCTATCAGGCGAAAGCGCAGAAGAAGCTCGCCGACGGCACGGCGGCCGCTCTGTTCCCGAAGGGGGTGCAGGTCGACGTGACGGATGCTTTCCAGCAGCGGCGATACGATCTGAAGAAGATCAGCTGGCTCTGCCATGCGGTCGGCAAGGACGGGACGCCGAAGCGGCTCGCCGGACCGGAGAAGGGCACGGACTTCCCGATCATTCCGGCGGCGATCCTGAATCCCGGTGCGCAGCTCGTCTGCTACCAGGCGAAGCTCGCCGGCAAGCTCATCCCGCAGAACGGCTGTGGGCCCCCGACTCCCGGCGACAAGGGTACGAAGATCGTGCCGGCACCGGCGAAGCACGTGCCGCAGCTTGGGGTTCAGGTGGGCAATCAGTTTGGCGGGGACAGCTCGACACCAAGAAGGAGGTCGTGCTAGTGCATTCCGTCCGGGCCGTTGGGCACCAACTAGAGGAGCCGCCGCGATGAAATTCGGCCTCTTCTCTTCGAGATCCCCGTCGCTCGTCCCTGGACGCCACATAGCGAGCTCGACGCGTATCAGTCGACGCTGGCGCAGGCGGTCCTCGCCGACGAGGTGGGCTTTCACAGTGTGTGGAGCGTCGAGCATCACTTCCTCGAGGAGTATTCGCACTGCTCCAATCCCGAGGTGCTCTACGGCGCGATCGCGGCCCGCACCGAGCGCATCCGGATCGGCTACGGCGTCCGCCTCCCTGCCGAGGCCCTACAACCACCCGATCCGCACCGCGGAGTCGGTGGCGGTGCTCGATCTGCTCAGCAACGGGCGGGTCGAGTTCGGCACGGGGCGTTCGTCGACGCGCGCCGAGCTCGAAGGTTTCGATGTCGACCCGCACGCCACCCGCGCCGATGTGGTCGGAGGCGCTCCGCCACATCGTCGGCGCCTGGACGGAGGATCTCTACCAGGCCGACGGCGAGTTCTGGAAAATGGGGCGCCGCGTCGCGTGTTGCCGCGCCCCACAGAACCGCATCCGCCGCTTTGGGGGAGCGACCAGCAGCCCCGAGGGGCATCACGGAGATCGGCAGGCACGGGCGCGGCCTGTGCTCGTTCACGGTCGGCGTGCCACCCGAGGATCTGAAGGACCGCTTGCAGCTCTACCGCGACGGCCTGGCGGCGTGTGCCGAGCCGGCGGGCAAGTTCAAGAACGAACAGGCCGCGACCTTCACGATGGGTCGGTAGGACGCATTACGCGCCTTGGGCGACAGTAGTCAGATTATCGGACGTTCAGCTCTCCTCGTCTCGTCCCTATTCCCGAACGAGAGGTTTCTGCCGCGGCGTCCGCGGCCCCCGTGGGAGACGAGGCCGTCGCCTATTGCCGCCGAGGAGGCGGCGGCGCGTGGTTCGCGCCTCGCTCGCCGTCGGTGCCCCCTTGGAGCGCAGGATCGCGCGTCGCAGAGGCTCCGGCGCGATACCGATCGCCTCACAGACGTTGACGAACGACCCCGGCCAGAGGCGATCGTCGGAGCGGAACCACCGTTCGGTTTCCTCCAGGAGTGACCGTTCCTCTGCGCGCGCTGGCGACCAGGTTGCGGAAGCAGACGATCGCATCGGTCAGCAACGCCGCATGAGCTGTGGCAAACGGCAGTGCAAGCGCGAACGTCCGACTTTCGGGCACTGTGTCAACTGGCTCGAGCGAAAACGCCGCTGAAGTTTCCTATCTTCTATCGCCGCCACCTCGAGGAGCTCCGCGCGGAGCTCGCGGAAGCGGAGGCGTTCAACGACACCGGCCGCGCCGAGCGGGCGCGTGACGAGATGGAGGCGATCGGCGAGCAGCTCGCCGCCGCCGTCGGCCTCGGCGGTCGCGATCGCGAGACCTCCTCCGCTGCCGAGCGCGCGCGCACCGCGGTCACGCAGCGCGTCCGTTCGGCGATCAAGCGCATCGCCCAGCGGCAGCCCGCGCTCGCCGATCATCTCGCGGGCCGGGTCGAGACCGGCACGTACTGCGTGTACCGACCCGATCCCACCCGACCGATCGACTGGGATCTCGGCTGACCGGCTCACCACTCGGTCGGCGTCGGGACTGACGGCACACCGTCACAGCGTGACGGTCGATGTCACGCCTATGTCTCAGAGGCTCGAGCGCGGGAGCCGAGAGGCTAGGAGCCCGGGCGTTCGGAGCCACCGCACGCGTGACCCCGACCACACCACCCCGATCCCAGGCGGCGCAGGCGCATGAGGATCACACCGCGGCGGTCGATCAGCCCGTCTTTCGACGCGAAGGGGAGTATTGGACGATCGCGTTCGCCGGCGACGTATGCCGGCTGCACGACAGCGCGGGACTCCGCCAGAGTCGCCCATTTGATCGGTAAGCCCGGTGAGCGAGTACCCGCGACCGAGCTCGGAGCGTCGGCGCTCAACGGGACGTGCGGCCCGAAGAGTGGCGATCCGCTCGATCGGCGCGGTGCCACGGAAGGCGCGCGGGTGCGTGTCACGCATACGATCCGGCGCGCGCTCGCCCGCATTGCGAAGCACCATGCCGCGCTGAACGAGCATCTGCGGGCGACGATCAAGACCGGCAGCCACTGCGCGTACCTGCCCGACCCGCGCTTGTCACTGCGATGGGACCTGCGATCGGGAAGACAATGAAACAACAGGCGACACGTCACGATGTGATGCGCGATGTCACGCCTACTCGTTGAAGGCGCACACTCACTGGACAAGCCGACCGGCCGGACATCACCCTCTTCCTGGCCTCTCCTTCCGGACGCTTGCCCCCATACCCGCGAAGGAGACGCATGATGATTGCGAACGTCGGTCGGCAGCGATCTCGGACCGTGTTGCCCCGAACACCAAAGGAGGCTCGTCGTGAACTTGCACGCGGCTCCGTCCATAGCCCCATTGCGGTCATTGTTGCCCGCCTTCCTGCCCATTGAACCAAACCGCGCGCCACACCCTTCCGTGCCGCTGCGCGGCGACCGACCACGACCGGGCCGCCTGCGGGCCACCAGCCACACCGCCCGAAGTGAGGGCTCGCTTCATGACCTCACGTCCCGCGCGTCTCGCGCTCCTCGTCGCCCTCGTCCTCCTTGTGCCGCGCGCGGCCGGGGCGTACCCCACCGGCACCGTCAAGACTAGCGTCACTATCCCGTTCAGCGGCGTCGTCTTCCATCCCGCGACCAACGAGAACGTGAGCGTCACCGGCACGGTCGCCGTGAAGACGCTGGTGAAGTACATCCCCCAACCCGATCTTCCCGAACGACCCTCGTCATCCCGCCCAATCCGATCAAGATCAAGAACGGCTACAAGCTCGCCAAGGACGCGACGGCCATCGGCCAGACCACGGCGGGCCGGTACATGCTCAAGGGCACGAGCACGCTGAAATTCATCGCGCCGTCCGACCCGTTCTATCCGAACAATCCCGTCCGCAGCCTGACGCAGTATGCGTACTTCACGATGATACCGGGCAACCCTGTCGTCCCCGGCGACCCCATCAAGACCGTCCGTGTCCGCTACCAGCTCAACTTCGACGAGAACGGCGCCCTCACCGCGTCGCAGGCGGTCATCGTCCCCGAGCCCGCCATCGCCGAGTGCGTGCCGCTGGCGGCGGTCTGCGCGTCGCCGCAGCCGCTGCTCTGCACCGACGACATCAAGAATCAGGACGAGACGGACGTGGACTGTGGCGGCGCCACGTGCAGCGCCCGCTGCCTCTCCGGACAAAGTTGCAAGACGAATGCGGATTGCGTGACCGGCGTCTGTTTGGACGTCGGCAGCCAGGTCTGCCAGTAGCCGTGCGCCGTAGGCACGGCGCCTCTCCCACGCGCGGTCGCCGAGACTGAAGCGCGCGCGCGCGATTGAGAATCGCGCGCGTGGCTTCCCAGCCTGCACGCGGGGCACAACGGCCCCATCTACCAACGGGCAGTCGTTCAACGAGAGCCGCAAGGCTCCGTGACGTTCCACCCGGCTAGCCAGCAGGTCACCTGGGCCTGACCACCCCACAAGAATCGGGGATTTATTCCACCCGAAAGGAGGATCCGAATATGAAAAGCATGAAGGCGATCGGCACTGCCGCTGCTTTCATTACTCTCATCGTCGCCGGCTTAGTCGTCAGTGCTCGCAGCGCGCGCGTGCGGAATCCGACAATAGCGAGAAATCCAAGGTTCAGATCGGGTTTGCTATTGCCCCGGTTCCTCTGAACCTGAAGGGCAAGAACCGGTCGCTCGTCGGATTGGGGAGTTATATCGTCAACGGTCAGGGCGATTGCAACGGTTGTCACTCCCCAGGCCCTGCTGTCGAATTCGTCTTCGGTGGAATCCCGTACTTCGGCCAGCACCCTACAATGGTCAATCCGGCGGTCTACTTGGGTGGCGGAGGTGATTTCGGGACGTTGGACCCCGGAGGCCTGAGTGCGCACATCATCACGCGCAATCTGACCCCGGACAAGACGGGGACGCCGGAAGGCGGCGTCACCTTTGAGGAGTTCGTTCAGATCATGCGGCACGGCACAGACTTCGATCACTGGCACCCTACCTGTACAGGCGCGCTCGGCCCCGATTGCGTCCCGCCGCCCTTCGACGGCTCGCTTCTCCAGATCATGCCGTGGCCGATTTATGCCAATATGACCGACCGCGACCTGGGAGCCATATACGAGTACTTGAGTGCAATCCCTTGCCTGGAGGGTGATCCCGGTAACCCGAATGGCGCGGATACTCATGGCCTCCGCTGCCACTGAGCCACGGGGGACGCAGCGTTTGTGAAAATAGGGCTCTACCGTACTCAGCCCGCGACAAGCGCCGCGCATGGGCGATGAGTCGGGTATGTTCCCCGCTCGTTTTCAAACACTGACGCGTCGAGGCCGAGACCGTGCGGCCCCACCCTTTCCAACCTGGGTAGCGCGTGAGAAAGCGGCGCTGCCCCGAATCAAGACGACAACGAAGAGGAGGCAGGTGCGGTCACGCAGCGCGTCCGTTCGGCGATCAAGCGCATCGCCCAGCGGCAGCCCGCGCTCGCCGATCATCTCGCGGGCCGGGTCGAGACCGGCACGTACTGCGTGTACCGACCCGATCCAACCTGACCGATCGACTGGGATCTCGGCTGACCGGCTGACCACTCGGTCGGCCGTCGGGACTGACGGCACACCGTCACAGCGTGACGGTCGATGTCACGCCTGTGTGTCAGAGGCTCGAGCGCGGAGCCGAGAGGCTGAGCGCAGGCGTTCGGAGCCACCGCACGCGTGACCCTGACCCGCCCAGGCGGCGCAGGCGCATGCGTCATACCGCGGCGGTCGATCAGCCCGTCTTTCGACGCGAAGGGGAGTATTGACGATCGCGTTCGCCGACGACGTATGCCGGCTGCACGACAGCGCGGGACTCCGCCAAGTAGCCCATTTGATCGGTAAGCCCGGTGAGCGAGTACCCGCGACCGAGCTCGGAGCGCTCGGCGCTCGACGGGACGTGCGGCCCGAAGAGTGGCGAGCCGCTCGATCTGCGCGGTGCCACGGAAGGCGCGCGGGTGCGTGTCACGCATACGATCCGGCGCGCGCTCGCCCGCATTGCGAAGCACCATGCCGCGCTGAACGAGCATCTGCGGGCGACGATCAAGACCGGCCGCCACTGCGCGTACCTGCCCGACCCGCGCTTGTCACTGCGACGGGACCTGCGATCGGGAAGACAATGAAACAACAGGCGACACGTCACGATGTGATGCGCCGATGTCACGCCTACTCGTCGAAGGAAAGAAAGTGAGGCGATCATGCGTGGACATCTGCGACGCTTTAAGGCGAGTTTGGCGTTGGTGGCCGTCGTCGTCGGGACGGCTGGAGTTGCAAGGGCTGCGACCTTCGTCGTCGACACGACCAGCGATCGCGTCGACGTCACCGCCGGCGACGGCATCTGCGCCACGGCGAGCGCCGATTGCTCACTGCGGGCCGCCATTCAGGAGGCGAACGCGCTCGCGGGCGCCGATAGACATCGTCGTACCGCCCGGCATCGTATGCACTCGGCTTATCGGGTGCAGGACGAGGATCTCGCCGCGAGCGGCGATCTCGACGTGCGCGACGACCTGACCGTCACTGGCGCTGGTGCAATCGCCACGATCATCGACGGCGGCGGGCTCGATCGCGTGCTGCACATAAGCGGCACGGTAACGATCAGCCAACTGGGCATCCGCAATGGCAACGCATCCGTCGAGGACGCTGGCTGCGGTGCGCAAGGCGGCGGCGTCTGCAACGTCGGCACGCTCGTGATGAGCGACGTCACCATCAGCGGCAACACCGCCGCCGACGCGGGCGGCATTCTGAACGCCGGCATGCTGACCCTGCGCAACGCGACGGTCAGCGGCAACCATGCCACCCGCAGCGGCGGTGGCATCGTCACGCTACCCGGTGCCACGACGACGCTCGTCAACGTGACGGCGAGCGGCAATCACGCTCGGAGTTCAGCGGCGGCGGCCTCTATCAAGTTGCGAGCGCCAGTGACTGCGAGGCCGCCACATTGAACATGAATAATGTAACCATCGCGGACAACCACGCCGGGTCGAGCGGGGCGGCCTCTCCACGCGCGGCGCGTTCTGTGAGTGGCCGTCTCGTGTTGTCCGCCGGTGTCGTTCAGCAACACGCTCATTGCCGCCAACGCGGCTCCCTATGCCCCCGACTGCGCCGGCATCGTGACCTCCGCGGGATACAACCTGATCGCCGACACGGCCGAATGCTACGTCGTCAGGTGATGCCACGGGGAACTAAGCTCGACGCGACCGCCGCGCTTGCGCCGCTGCAGGCAAACGGCGGTGTCGTCGAGACGCACGCGTTGCTGCCCGGAAGCGCAGCGCTCGACGCGGGGAACCCGATCGGTACCGGCTCTGCAGCGAACGCCTGCGAGCTCACCGACGCCTCGCGGCATGGCGCGACCGAGCGGGGCGCGCTGCGACATTGGCGCGTTCGAGGCGACCCGATGTCCGACCACGCCGCGGCTCGGCTGCCGGATACCAGCGGTGCGGCACGCAAAGCCTCCTCGGGTGGCGCGACGGCATCGGCACGTCGCAGGACCGGCTCGTCTGGAAATGGCTCAAAGGAACCGCGACGGAGTTCGCCGCCTTCGGTGATCCGACGGCGACGACGAGCTATCAGCTTTGTGTGCACGACGGCGCGGGGAGCACCGTACTCGAGAGAGATCTCGGCTGCGGGAACCTGCGACGGCCGTCCGTGCTGGCAGGCCACCGCCAAAGGGTTTCGCTACCGGAGCGCGGCGCTGGGATTGCAGCTCGAGCTCAACGCGGGACTTGCGGGTGCGGCCAAGGTCGTCGCCAGGGTCAAGGGCCTTGCGCTCGCGACACCTGAGGGCGACAGCGTGCCGCTGCCGGTCATCGTCCGACTCTGGAATGGTGAAGGCGAGTGCTGGGAAGCGACCTACAGTACGCCGTCGCGCAACATGCCTGGCTTGCTCAGCGCCCGAGCCGATTAGACGCTGTATGAAGGAGAGTTCTTCTTCCTGCCCTTTGTCGTTCGTGTTCGACTCTCACGCGCATGGTCGGCGGGACGCCACCCGCGTCAGCCAGGTCCCTCACCGAGTCAGCATCTGAGATTTGATATGTCTGAAGTCGTCCCGTTTCCGGCCGAGCGGTCCGCGTCCACCGGTTCTCCTCGATACGCACCCTCGAAGTGCGAGCGTGCGTCATCCCCACCTGGACAGTAGAGCTCAAGCGGCGTTGCCCCGAACATAGGAGGCTCGCCATGAAATGCCTTTCGTCCATCTTCTCTTCTTTTGTTAGCCGTGCGTCGTCGCCGGCGCACTGCTGCTCGCTGTGTCGCGCCCGCCCAGGCCGCTGGCCTCAAGCGAGCTGTGGCAAACGGCGGTACAAGCCCGACCGTCCGACTTCGGGAACTATGTCAACCCGACGGTGCGAAAACCCCGCTGAAGTTTCTATCGACTTGTGAAGGGAGACAGCGCGATGCCGACAACGATCATGGTCGTCGACGACAACGAGAACGCCACCCGCATGACCGCACGGATGCTCGCGGGCCTCGGCTTCGATGTGATGACCGCGGCTCGACGGGCGCGAACGCGCTGGCACAGATCGCCGACCGCGCCGGCCCGACTGCATACTCCTCGACATCATGATGCCGAACATGAGCGGCCTCGAGGTACTGTCTCGCCTGCAAGCACGGACCCGGCGACCGACCGGCGATCCCGGTCATCATGCTGACCGCCAAGAGCCAGGACGACGACGTGCTGACCGGCTACAAGGAAGGCGCGGAGTACTACATCACCAAGCCCTGCACCTCGCGCGACCTCGTGTACGGGATTCGCCTCGTGTTGGGAAAACGAGCGCGCGCCGGCCTCGCCGGCCTGAGCGTCGAACCGGCGCGCGGCCTGCGCGACGGCCTCGGCCGATGAGCGCCATCGAGCCAGAGCGAACGCGCCCACGATCGAGCGCGACACGCGCGTGCAGCAGCAGGTCGACATCTGGAAGCGCTCGAGCATGCTGTTCGGGAACGAGATCGCGAGCAGCGAGGCGAGCGCCGCGAGCGCCGCGCCATGCGCGCGGGTGCAGGTAACGCCAGAACAGCCGGAACGAGGACGACCAGCGCCGCCAGATCGTAGCTGTGGCCGTAACCGAACAGCAGCGCCGCGCCGATGAGCAGCGCCGAGGAGGTCGCGCTCGGTCAGAGCGCCGGCGGTAGCCACCAGAGCGACGAGGGTCGCGAGCGAAGCCGAGCGGCGGAGAGATCCGGGGTCGCTGCACGCCGACCGCGTACAGGAGAGCTCCGGAGGTTGAAGAGCATCCGGCTGTCCGAACGCGTTCTGCGTCGGTGGTCTGCCGCAGCGTGCCGACCGCGCGCAGCCAGTCGAGAACACCTTCGATCGGGACCGACGACGATCATCGGGCACGCGCCGAGAAGAGCAGGACGGTCGCCGCCGCCGCGAACGAGCGCGCGCCATCGGCGGCTCGAGCACGAACCAGAGGACGACTGAAGATGCTGAGCGGCGGTCTGAAGGTCGCGGATCGCGAGCCGCGATCCCCGCTGATCACCCACCGGTCGCGGCGGCGCATACACCACGCCGCGGCGAGCCCGGCGGCGGCAAGCAGTGTCGTCTGTCCCGTCCAGACGACGAACGCGGTCGAGAGGTTGCCGGCGACGAGTGCCGGCACGAACCAGCGGTGCGCGGTCGAGCGCGACGGCGCCGCGTGGCACGTCGGCGCTCCTCGATCGTCCAGACGGCGATCCAGCGCCGAGCACCGCGATCGCGGCGAGGTTCACGAGCGTCCATGAGAGGTAGGCCTGCGCCATCGAGCCGCTCCCGAGCAGCAGGCAGAGCGGGGTGCGGTCTGGGGCGGGTAGGCGAAGTTGCACTGGCCGCGTGATGGCGCTCACGACGTCCGGTCGACGTCCGCGAGCACGACGGCTGGCGTGTACGCGCGTCAGCCCCGGCGAGCCAGTACTTCCCGCGAGGTAGAGGAAGCGGGCGTCCATGGTGGCGTCGGCGCGATCGTGCCCGATCCCGAGACGCCGAGGACGAGCACCACCGCGAGGGCGCCGACGACGAGCAGCGACGCGGACGACCGCGGCTCGGCGCCGAGCGCATACATGCTGCGGCTGGGCGCGTCCATGGTGCTCAGCCCCTCCGCTCGTCGCCGCCACGATCACCCGCAGGCGCGCGAGCTCGGAGAGCACCTGCAGCGTCTGGCGGAGCCGCGAGCTTGATCCCGACGCGTCCTCCCACTGATCGAGCGGGAGCTCGACGCACTGCCGGGGCACGTCGAATCGGCCGCGGGTCTGGAGCCCGAGGAGACGTGCCAGAAGCTCGACGTCGAAACACCAGCGCAGCTGGAACGGCCAGTCGAAGAGTCCGAGCATGACGGGCGTCGCGCGCAGGAACTCGGCGCGCGCACTGGGTGTCGGAGACCGCGAGGCCCGAGGACCTCACGACGCCGCGGCCGCGAACACGACAGCCGATGTAGCGCCGGCGGGCCGTACGCCGGATGCGCTTCCGAGGAGCTGCATCCGCGAGCTGTAGCAAACGGGCTACAAAACGGAACGTCCGGACTTCCGGGAATCCATATCAACCCGACGGTGCGAAAACCCCACTGTAGCAAACGGGCGGTACAAGGCGGGAACGTCCAACTTCGGGAACTATGTCAACCTGACGGTGCGAAAACCCCGCCGAAGTTTTCATCGACCAACTTCGCATCTTCACGGCGTTCGTCTCGGCGACTGCGCCGGCCCGAGCACGTACGGTCCGGCCGACGGATTTACCGGCTATCGATACGGCGGCGTGCCGTATCTCACCGCGAATGGGTCGGGCGTCTGCGAAGCGTCCGGCACCTAGACCGTCACGGCGCCCTGAGGCCCCCGGCGCGGTTGGAAAGCGGTTCTCGCCGGTAGCGACGATGGAAGCGGGCAGCTCGAACGTCTCGTCGACCGCCTGCACCATAAACCGTCATGGTCCGGCCTCCACCGTGGAGACCGGACCATGTTTCTGCCGACGATTCTCGCCGCAGCCCTGGGTCGTCGACGTCTACTGGGTCACTGGTTCGGCTGCGGCGTCAATTCGTCACCATTGGCCGCAGAGTCGGTGAGCTGGACGGTCCTCGTAGCGACGCCTCTATTGCCGTTGGCGTCCGTCACGGTCGCCGTGAGAGTCACGAAATTCTCATCGTGCGCGCTACCGACGAACGGCGCTGCCACGACCCAGTTGAGGACCGTGCGCACCGCTGGCGTTCCGTCTGCAAGGAGAACGACTTCGCTGCCGGCCACGTTGAAAAGCCGCGCGACATTCACATTCGCATTGCCGCCAGCTGCCCCGGAAGGCACGCTGAACCGGAAGTCGAAGCCGGGAACGTTGCGGTTTGGATTGCCACCGCCCGCGAGGGGATCGTCGATACGGCCGAATTGGGCCGCGAGAACGGCGCTCGTCGGATCGATCAGGCCGTCGGAGGCGCCGAGCTCGTCGACGACTACGTCGCCTTCTTTGTCGATGATGTTGACCTGGACGTAGTGAAGCGATCCATTGGGCGGCGCTTCACCAAAGGTTACTGCGGTCGACTCGCGCGGCGCGACGATCTCGACGATCGGCGCGGTGCCGCCGGAGACGCGGTTCGGTTCACCAGGGTTCTGGGTCAAGCCGTTGCCTGACGTCCCAAATCGATCCGTCACGGACTCAGCGACGTTCAGTTTCACCCTGTCGAACGCGACTCGGCCGTCATCGTCGACGACTGCGACGGTGAGGTTGAAGCTGTCGCCTTCTCGCGGGTTGATCGACTCGAGCACGTGCCACCCGGCCCAGATTGTCACCCCGGGGCCAGGGGTGTCGTCCGTTCCCGCGATGTTGAAGAGCGGGCCGAGATTCGTGTTGGCGGGAATGATCGTTCCGTCGGGCGTGATCAGGTCTTCGTCGATGAAGACGAACAGGCCGGGGAACTGAGGATTGACGTCAAAGAGATCCTTGACATTGCGGATGTTGACGTCTTCGTCGACGCTCACATGGTTGTTGTCGCGCGTGCGGATCTCCGCAACGATTGCGAATCCTACACCGTTGGGATCGCCGGCCCCGATGCGCGAATCGCCAGGCGCGATGAAGGCCCCATCGAGCGGCGATGTGATCCGGACCTGCGGCGCAAGGCCGCTCCTGTTGAAGACGCCGTTGTTGTTCACCAGCCGCGTGACTTCCGGGAATGTGACGCGGGATTGCGCCCGAGCAGTCCGTTGTCGTGGATACCGCTGCTGAAGAAGAAAGGGCTTGCCCAGGCGGGCGTCGCGAGCCAGACGCCGGCGGTCAGCGTGGCCGCTACCAACAGATCTTTCATACGAATCTCCTTTTCGGGTTCGGTCCCGGCCAGCTCGACCGGTCCGGTTGCATGGTTGATGGGCGTTTGCGCTTCAGTTCCACGCACGCGACATGGCGGCGCGAGGGCGCGCTGCGCCTCCGCGGCGACGAAGGTTGGGGATTTCTGCCGATGGCGACTCCTTCTCGGGTAACGCCGCCCGCGTGAACTGGGCCGTCGGTGGCCGTCGGTAGAAGCGAGCGCATCCAGCGCCCGAGCTGCACGCTGGGCTGGATGCACCGCGACGCTCGTGTGAGCCGCCCTTGCGCGCGATGAGGCAGATCGCCAGCGGCCGAACGACATCAAGACTCACCAGCTCACCGTAATCGAGACGTGCCGCCGCCGCGCGGCAGTACGGCTCGGCCGTGGGAGCCGAAGGTCGGTTGACGCGCGCCGTGCGCGCGTGCGGGCAAACACTGATCGCGATCGGCAGCTCGCGTCGGCATCGAACGCCGACGGCGCGTTCCCGAAGTCTCCTGAAAACGACGGAGGAACCGCGATCATGAGCTCTTGCCCGTCCAGCCGCTGCCGCCGTCTCGACGCCGAGACCGCCTGCGCAGCGCGCACTGGCCGAAGACGCCTGGAACCTCGCAGACCCCGCGCGCGTCGTGCGCTCGCTTCCACACTGGGTCGACAGTCGCTGGCAGCAACCAGCGCCAGCTTCTTCAGGGACGCGAGGCGATCGAGGCTTCCTGGCGCAAATGGGCGCGCGAGTTTCTCCGACCACCGCCTGACTGGCAGAGGAGGTCTGGGCGTTCCCGCGAGAGCTCCACCGCGATCGCGGTGCGCCGGTTGCCACGAAATTGTGAAGCACGACGACGTCAGCGGCATGAGTTCCGCAGCTACGGCAAATAACGAAGAACTGGGAGTTCGACTGAGCAGGGCCTGATGGCACGCCAGTACCGAACACAATCCGCTGACCTGGGCGAGGCGAGTTTTTAAAGATTTGCCTGCCGCTTACCGCGGTTCGCGCTTCACGTCCATCGTCGGTAAGGCGTCTGATCCTGTCGAGCGGTTTCGAGCAACCAGGCGGGCCGCCGCAGGCCGAACCTGACGTGCTCTAGCCGCTCAGGCACGCAGGAACCAGTGGCGCCCATCGTTGAGGCATGTCGACGATGATCCCGGAACGCGCGATCCGCCAGCCGCGGCGCATCGATGCTCGTGGTCAAAGTTAACGCCGATGATCCGCACGCGCAGCCGCATGGAAAGACCATCCTTCCAAAGGCGCTGGTGCGCTGGTGCTTGCCATGTAATCATTCGAGGCAGTGACCGATCTTGCGGCGCGGTCGGTTCCGGTCCGACTTCCAGCTAAGCCGTTCAATATCTGGTAAAACTGGTGGTCGATGGCGCTTCAGGTGGCTTGGTCCCGCCCGGCAACCATCAGGGATCACGTCGTCCGGTGATACCCGCCGTCGGGAACGTCAACGGCTGATCCGCGCCGGCAGTTTGGTCGATGTCAGGCGGCTACAGCAGTCGTTGCTTCAGGCGAAAAACGTCATTGAGGCTGGCAGGCAGCAGAGCTATTCTCACGACTCGCTTGTAGGGAATGTTATGCAGCACTGGCGCATGTGTCGGGGTGACGCGGGTGAGCGCTGGCAGCCTCGTGTGAGTTGGGTACGCCTTTGCTGATGGCCTCCAGCCTTGTTGACGACTCCGTTGTAAACGCCTGTTGTGCGCTGGCGTGTAAACGCCGTTGAGTGGTGGCGCACTTCACCCCGATCCATCGGTGCTGTTGAGCAGTGCCGAAGACGACTGATAGAGCAGTGAGAATCTGAGTATGGTACTGATCGCACCCCGGGTGAAACAGCCTTCGACGGGAAGAAGAATGAGTGGTGGCTGAGGGCGGCGATCAAGGCGTTTCATGGCGATCTCCGATCGATAAATATTAAGTCGCTGATCAAAATATCCGGAGTCGTGAATGAAAGCCGGTGTTCGCTGAGCTGATGTCAGGTGTGGAAAATGAGACGCGCGTCACGCAGGTGTGCGGTAAATGGCGTTCATGGCGGATGACGTCGATCCAGACCAGGTGGGGCGAACGCCAAAGCAGGGATCGCGCCACGCGCAATAATTTAGCGCCAGGCTGGTCCGCGCAAGATGGCAACTACGCCTGGTCTGGTTCCTGGCAATGGAGCAGAACGATGCGATGTGCCAGGTGCCGGCATGCGTGGCTTGCCTTCATCCCGAGGTGCCGCGCCGCCAGGTATGTGACATCGCGGCGTGGCACAGCGCGGAGCGGCGTTCGGCGACCGCGGTCTCACTTCCAGGCGTGCGGCCGCGGTTTCGGCCGCAAATCGTGCCGCATGGCTGACCATGCGTGGATGGTGCGGCGCTCCCGCCGCGGCGGCGTTCGGGTGCGGTCCCGGCTTCCGGCACGCGAGAACGAATGTCGCGGTTACTCGCGCCGTGCAGACGTCGGATTGCACGCGGATCGGCGCCGGGCTGCGCGCACGCTTGGCCGGTGCCGACCAGGAGCGGCGCTGCCGTCGGTGGGCCCTGCGACGACGACAGCGGCCCGCGGATCGGTGCGCGATCGTGGCCGACGCTCAGGGGAGCAAGACGCTCCGAACCGGCGCAACGCCGCCGAATTAGGCCGGGGCAACGGTCAGTGTACCAGCTGACGGGCTGGCGTAGTCGCTCGGGTTCGCGGTGGAGTCGGGCGCTGCACCGAGTACCGTCAGGGCCCCCAGGTGATGCCACCATCGCTTCGAGCGCGCCGCGGGATGTTGCGACTCGCGCGGTCAGCGCGCCGCGCTCGACGCGCGCGTCAGCATGCCGGGACGGCAATCCAGGTGCCTGTTGCCGTCGGCCGCGATGCGAGGCTCCGCGTCGATCGTCCGCGTCGGTCGCCGCGCCGCCATCGATCGCTGCCGGCGCCGTCAGATGCGGCCGCCGTCGTCGGAGCGGGCGACGAGAATCTCCTTGTCCGGACCGATCGTCCCCCGAGGCTTCTCGGTCGATTCCACACACTGGTGAGCCAGCGGCCGCGACGCCGTCGGTCGCGACGAACGGACAGCGATCGTCGCCGCCGTCGGTCCCGGCGTTGGTGTTCAGACTGCGTGGTGCGGTCCACGTACTGCAGCCGTGGTCGTCCGGAGCGCCACCGCGGTACGTCGTAATCCTTGCCGCGTGTGTCGTCGGACCACCAAACCGCGACCCACGTGCCGCGCCCGTCCGTCGCGATCTGCGGCACGTGGTCCCAGCCGTCGGCGGCAGCGTTGTCGTTCAGTACTGCCGGGTGCTCCAGCTTCGGCCGTCGTCCGACGAGCGTGCGATCAGGACGTCCGAGGTCCTTGCGGGCCGTCCCGTCGGGACGCGCGTCCGGCCCACCATGCTGCAAGCCACCTGCCCTCGCCGTCGGTGGTGAGCTGCGGCGACTGATCCGCGGCGTGATCGCCAGCCGTGCTGTCAGAAGACGGGAGCTTCCCCGGTGAGCCCGCCGTCCGGCGAGACGTGCCATCAGCACGTCGGCATCGCCGCCGGGCGATTCACCGATTGCCAGACCACGATGACGGGGTGCCACGGGCGCTGGCGATCCGAGGCCGCCCGGCGTCCGCCGATGCCGCACCGAGCGTCACGTCGATACGAGCGATCGATTCTGCGGCACTGGGCCAGTGCCGGCGCGAGGCAGCACCGCAGCAAGGGCATCATCCTGCGAGGCACCCACGAGCGAAGGCGTTTTCACGGTGCACCTACGAGCAGCCACGAGGCGCCGCGCCGCTCCCCGAGAAGGGAGAGCGGCGCGAGCGTAGTGAGCTTCAGGAGAAGCGGCCCGCGATCACGGATCGGGAACGCAGGTACCGGTCGCCGCGTCGCACATCTGCTGAAGTGCCAATTCGCCGTTGGACGCGAACGGGAGGCACGCAATGTTACACTGGGCCGCCGTCAGACCCGGGCGCTGGCGCAGTTGGTGATCGGAGGATCGGGCTACGCCGTTGCATTCGCAACAGCCCACGGTCGACGTGTTCACGATTCCGAGCAGCTTGACCTTGTAGATCTTCTTGAACCAGGTGACCGTCGTCTTGATCACCTTGATGTACGTCTTGGTCCAGGTCTGCGTGACCTCTTCAATCGAGACCCAGAGCAGGTATTTGCCCGATCGGATGTAGCAGCGGTTGATCTCGCGCACTTGCTCGTAGAGCAGATGTGCTTGCGTCTCGTACTGGAACAGCACCTCCTCGTAGTACCCAATCTTGAGCGATACCTGGCCGGGGTCGCCGGCCCCGACTGCCACCTTGAGATCATCCGCGGCGACTTTGACGTCGGCGCGAACGTTCAAATAGAGCGTCGATCTGCTGCTGCAGGGTCGCCATGGCCGCCAGCGGGTCGGCGGGACAGCTTTGCGGCGGATTCGCTTGAGCGTGCACCACGGTGCTCGCGAAGATCGCGAAACCAATGGCGAGCAATCCCAACGAGGAGTTTCTTCGCATGGAGCTTCATGAAGGGGTCTCCTCTACGAGGCGCGTGCGCCTCGTGCCGCTGACGTAGAGACTCGAAGCGGAATCGCGAGCCCCCATTGGCCCGCAACCCTACCGACGGGATCACAATCCTTTCTGCTGCTGGCCTCGGCGAGCAGCGAACGCAACGTGGACGGCACTCTGCGCGGGAAAGGAAGGACGATGCTTGGTGTTCCCGTATCGGAGATAACGAGAGCGCTGACGACGAGTCAACGACAAACGCGCACTCGGATCGCGTTCGCATGCAATTCACTGCGTCATCTCGGCGCTCCACGACGCCACGTGCTCCGTTTCGGCGCAGCTGCCGTGAGCGGCTGACGAAACCCGCGTGGATCTGCTGAAAGCGCGCGATGCAGCCATCTCGCAACAAGCGTTCGGACTGTCGCGCGACGGGCGATCGGAGCGCAAGACGCTGTTGCGGCAAGCCGGCTTCCCCGACGTCCAGCACCTGTGGCAAGGGGTGTGGGGCGTTCGGTTCGAGAATGTCCCGACTAAAGTCTTCACCAACCCCAAAGGCGCGACCGTCGCCGTTCGAGGAGTTCGGTCGAGTTCGTGATCGAGCATTCGATGATCGTCGCCAAGACGAAGCAGAAGGCCGCAAATTGAGGGTTCCACGCGCTGCGTTGCTGGCCAAACCCGTCCAGGTTCCGGCCACGGTGACCACTTCCCCCGATTTTTCCGTGGACGATCGCTCGACCTATGCAACCCTGCCGGCGCCGCGTTTCTCGCTCTGAACCTAGACCCATCATCGCGATCACGTGACCAGGGAACCAGCGCACCTCATGGAGACGTACCTGCGCGACGTCGTCGCCGACGGCCGCCTCGACCTCATCGAAGAGCTGGCCCTTCCGAACATGGTCGACGAGGCCAACCAGGCCTTCGGTGGCCCGCCTGGGCGCGCCGGTCTGGTGGCCCACGTGGGCGGCTTCCGTCGCAACGTCGGCGATCTCGCGGTCACCGTCGAGCGCATCGTCGCCGGCACCGACACCGTGATGGCCTGGTGGCCCTTCACCGGGACCCACGTCGGCCCGTGGCTCAACCGCGCGCCGACCGGCCAGCCGATCTCCGGGACCGCCTTCAGCTTCTTCGACCTGCGCGACGGCCGGATCAGCCGCTACCGGATCTGGCTCCACGCCCTGCTCGACGAACCCGTGGTGTTCGACTCCTCCCGGCCGGACGTGCCCGCCCGCGACTGACCTCTGACCACACGCGTCCTGTTTCCGGCCACGGTGACTGAATCCACGCTCCTTCTTGACCGCCTTGACCGCCCAAGCCCGACCTGAGTTATTCGGCCGCGAATCCAAGTGGCTCCGGGAAGTTGCACCAGCGCACGGGGCCGTCGAAACAGCGAGGACAATCACGATGCCGGACTCGGATAAAGGAGGCGATCGAGGAAGGGACGAACGGGCTCGGATCGCACGCGCTTGTGGGAGCTACCACGTCTTATGTGGATGCTGACAGTCTCAATACCGCCCCTTGCAGTCATGATCGCACTGTTGCGACGGCTGCTCCCCTCGCCGCATCGTGACGTGTTTCTGATCGGAGGAGTTGCCTTGCTGACGATGGGAGGAATATTTAGCTGGACGCTGGCCGCCCTCGCACTGCATGCGGACAGTCTTGAACCAGCAATCGCCCGAACGGTCCTCGATGTAGCCGTCTTTTTTGGCCCTGTTTTGACCGGTGCGACCACCACGATGATGGCACCCGTGACGTTGCTCGCGTTGCGCGGGCGTGCTCATCTACCGGTTTGGCTCGGTCTCCTGGGCCTGACCGCGTTCGTCGAGCAGTCGATCGAAACGATCACGATCTTCGGCTCGACAGGCTTTACCCAGCCGGGGGCGCTATGAACCTGCAACTCGGCGCCGGTCTCACGCTGGCATGGCTATTGTCTTTCGGGCTCTGGGGAGGTTTGCGCGGGCATGCCCAAAACCTTCCAGGATAAGGGGTCGTCGAAGATCACGCTGTCCGACGCCGCTCGTTCGAGTGCTCGGGCCGAAGCGATTTTCGCTTCGTGTGCGCCGAAGCCAAGTGCGAATCATCTCGGCGCGTCCGATGAGTCGCAGAGAACGAGCCATCTATGAAAAGACAAAAGAAGCGTAGCGAAGCTGACGTCGCGGCCTACTGGCTCGAGCACGACAGCGTTCCGGAGATCGACTGGTCACAGACAGGCGTGCGGCTCGAGTTCGACCCGGACATCGAGCGGCCGACGCGCTCCATCACCATCCGGCTTCCACGACGCCTCGTTCAAGCGTTGCGTGTGCTCGCGAAGGATCGCGACGTTCCATATCAGTCGCTGCTGAAGGTGCTTCTTGCAGAGAAGGTCGCAGAGTTACAGAGAAAACGCGCCTCGTGAAGATGCCCAACGTTGGGCATCGCGTCGCAGTCCATTCCCGTCGTGAACTCAGCCACGCCACGGAGCATCATAAGCATGGTGAGACCCCGACCGGCTTCGCTCCAATGACCACGCTCTACAGTGCTGTCGGGGAAGAGCTGACGCACTACACGGTCGACCCCGATGGCGGCGCGTTGTCCAGGCAAGCCTCGGTGACGCTCCCGGCCGATGTTCAGTACGCCTGGCCGCACCCATCCGGGGGAGCAACTGTACGTCGTCTCGAGCAATGGCGGGCCCTTCGCGACCGGGGATCGGCATTATGTGAGCGCGTTCGGCATCGACGCGACCGGGGCACTGCACGTACACGGAGCTCCGAAGGCGCTGCCGTCCCGGCCGCTGCACATCAGCCTCGACGCGAGCGGGTCGTTTGCGCTGATCACCTACAACGTTCCCGGTCGTGTCACCGTGCATGCCATCGGGGCCGATGGCGCCGTCGGTGCGGAAGTCGGTCAACCAGCGGGACTCGACGTCGGCATCTTTCCGCATCAGCTCCGCATGATGCCGTCGAACCGCACCGCAATTCTGGTGACGCGCGGCAACGACGCGGTTGGTGAGAGGTCCGAAGATCCCGGCGCGTTGAAGGTGTTCGATGTGCGCGACGGTATATTGACGAATCGAGCGTCGATCGCTCCGGCCGGAGGATACGGCTTCGGGCCCCGGCACCTCGATTTCCACCCGACGCGGCGATGGGTCTACGTCTCCCTCGAGCGACAGAACACGCTTCAGATGTACCGGTTCACGGGCGACGACCTCGGGCCGGAACCAGCCTTCGTCAAAACCACGCTCGTCGAGCCGGACAACGTTCGCCCGTGGCAGATGGCCGGCACGATCCACGTGCACCCGAACGGCAGGATCGCCTATCTGGCCAACCGCGCGCACTTCATGGTCACACTCCGAGGGCCAGCGTGTCTTTGGCGGTGGCGAGAACACCATCGCCGTATACGCACTCGATCGGGAGACGGGCGAGCCGACGATGATCCAGAGTGTGGATGCCCACGGCCTTGGCGTGCGAACCTTCGCGCTCGACGCGGGCGGGCGCATGCTGGTCGCCGCGAGCCTCATCCCGTTCCATACTCGTGAGGGCGGGCGTGTGGTCGCTATCCCGGCCGGCCTGTCCATCTTCCGCGTCCGCGGCGACGGAAAGCTCGACTTCGTACGCAAGTACGACGTCGAGACCGATGGCAAGCAGCACTTCTGGATGGGCATCGTGGAAGCATGAGCGACCGCGTGCACACCGTCGTGGTGGGTGCGGGCGTCGTCGGACTAGCGATCGCCCGTGCCGAAGCGCTCGCCGGTGGCGAAGTGTTGCTTCTCGAAGCGGAGCGCGGCTTCGGAATGGGAACGTCATCGCGCAACAGCGAGATCCTGCACGCTGGCGTCTTCTATCCTCCAGGAAGTCTGAAAGCGCGTCTCTGTGTCCGCGGCCGCCGCGCCCTGTATCGATACTGTCGCGAGCGCGGCATCGATCATCGCCGCTGCGGAAAGCTCTTGGTGGCGACGAGCGATCGGTGAGCGCCCGTTCCTGGAACGGTGCGCCAGGCTCGGCGACGCCAACGGTCTCCGCGGTGACGAGGCGCTGGTGCCACTCTCGGCGGACGGCGCACGAGAGCTCGAACCGCAGCTGCGGTGCGCGGCAGCCCTGCTGTCGCCGGCGACGGGCATCGTCAACTCGCATCAGCTCATGCGGTCTATGCTAGCCGACGCCGAGGCCCACGGGGCGATGATCGCGTATCGTTCGCCGGTGACCGGCGCCCTCGCGACGGCGGACGGCTTCCGCGTCGCGACCGGCGGCGACTCGCCTGCGGAGATCCAGTGCGCCCGCCTGATCAACGCGGCCGGACTCGGCGCTCCCGAGCTTGCGCGCCATATCGCTCCGTACGATTCGACGCGCGTTCCACGGCAGTATCTCGTCAAAGGAAGTTACTTCACCTTCAGCGGGCGGTCGCCGTTCACGCGACCGATTTATCCAGTCGAGCATACCGGCTTCGCGATCCACGCGACCATCGACCTCGGCGGGCAGCGCTCAGCCCGGCCCCGACGCTGAAGAGGTCGACGTGCCGGACTACGACGTCGACCGCGGCGCGGCGACGTGTTCTACGCTGCCATTCGCGCCTACTGGCCGGATCTGCCGGACCGCAGTCTCCAACCAGGATACGCCGGCATCCGTCCGAAGCTCCAAGCGCCTGGCGAGGCGGTTCAAGGATTTCATCATCGAAGGCCCGGCGCAGCACGGCATCGCTGGGCTGGTGCAGCTAGTTCGGCATCGAGAGCCCCGGCTTGACGGCTTGTCTGGCGATCGCAGAACACGTCGGAACACTCTGAGGGTGACTGCCAACCGGCAACAGCGCCCTTTCGTGCGCGGGCCCGCGCCCTTCGTCACGCGTTGGCGAGCAACCGCACCGTCGCGAACGGCAACTCGATCACGTTCGACGTGCGGAGATGCTTCCAGTGCTCGGCGGGGAAGTCGAAGCTTGAAGGTTGCCGATGAAACGAAGAGCCTTCCTCCCGCCGTTCTTCCGTCGGGTCCAGAGACTCGCTACCCTGCCGCGCCGAAGGAGGGTCTTCCGATGAGTCAAGTACGCACGAGCGGTTGCTTCTGCGGTGCGGTCCAGCTCGAGCTGACGGGCGAGCCGAATGTTCAGGCCTACTGCCATTGTGGCTCGTGCCGCGGATGGCTCGGCGCGCCGATCCATGGCGCCACGCTCTGGCCGACACCGAGCGTCACGGTCGTGAAGGGCGCCGACAAGCTCGTGACCTTCAAGAAGACCGAGGCGAGCCACCGGCAGTTCTGCAACAGCTGCGGCAGCCCGGTGCTCGTCCGCCACCCGGCGATCGGAATGACCGACGTGCCCAGTGGGACGATCCCGGGCTTCGCCTTCAAGCCGACGCTCCACGTGCACTACGGCGAGAAGGTGCTCACGGTGCTGGACGGCCTGCCCAAGTTCAAGGACTTTCCGAAGGACTTCGGCGGCTCGGGCGACATGCTCGCCGAATAGCGGACGGCCGAACGCTGGAAGCCGACGGTCCCAATCCGGCAGCGCGGCGTGCGCGCGAGGCTCCGCGTGCATCACCTCATGAAGCGCGGCCTTCACGGTCGAACCCGAGCATCGCTCGCGTCACGACCGGCCGCACTCCGCTCCCGCGCCTCCACCCCGAGCGCTCCCCAAGCCGCCTCGGAGATCGCGCCACACCCGCACCTGGAACGTCTTCACCACCGAACGGAACGGCTTCCCGAGCAACGTCCCGTCGTAGAGCGCCCGTCCGCGATCGAACGCACGCTCGTTGAAGAGCGTCTCGCCGCGCGCTCGCGCCTCCTCGTACGCGCGCTCGTTCTGCTGCATGAGCGGCACGAACGTGCGCGCGATCACCGCCACCAATCCCGCGAGGTCGGCCTCGAGCCGCGGCGTCCCGCTCGTGCCGACGTGACGTCGCGCCCGAATCGACTGCAGCCACGCGAACGTCGCGGGCGCGCGGCGGCGGATGTCGTCGGCGGCGCTCGGGTCGGCGAGGTTCATGGCGAGCTGACCGTAGACGCCGGCGTCGGCGAGCGTGAAGCCGGTGCCGAGCAGAGAAGGACGGTTGGTCAGGACGACTTCGATGGCCGCCAGAAATCCGCCCACGCCTCCTCGAGGATGGCGTGGGTCGGCGGGAACCCGCGGGCGCCGGCGGCGTGAGCGCGGCCCGCCGCCCGACCGAGAAGCCTGGTGGTGCGATGCTGAAGAGATACGGCAATCGTCCGGACCTGCCGCTCGGAGAAGCGCCGCTCCATGATCCACCCCGTGCCGGGGGAGGACGCGGCGGAACTCGCGCGCGAGACGCGCGCCCGCGTCGTTGGTCGCGGCCGACATCACCCAGCGGTTGTGATGCACCATGTAGAGCCCGAGCTCGTCGAAGGCCTCCTCGATGAGCCGGGCCACGAACGCGACCGCGGGGTCGGTCGGGATCAGGCGACCGGCTGGCGCCGGGTGACAGTCGTCGATCCACTGCGCGAGCGCGGACGTGTCGTAGAGCACGCGCCGGTCGTCGACGATCAGGAAGGGCACGAGCGGGTACTCGTCGAGGGCGTCGACGCGCGGGTGGCGCTCGACCGTGCGAGTCTCGCTTCGCCCGCTCCACCCGCCAGTTGGCGCGGAGGTTTCGGAGCCGCCCGCCCTCGGCCGGGAGCCACTCGTACGGCAGCTCCGGCCCATTCGAGACAGGCGCGGAGCTTCAGGGCGAACGGGGATAGCTCGGATCCCCAGACGGCCAGGCGGGGTGCGGTCCCCGGCGCACGCGGCGTCACAGCGCGAACCGTATGGGGAACCCAAAGTTTTGTCACCCTAAATGACGTTTTTTACTTGACGCAGCCCATGGCTCTTGCGAGTCCTAGGTACCCCCGAGTCGCGCTCCGAGGAGGATGAACGATGCGCTCCCCACGATCCTCGCCCGGCTGGCGATCCTGTAGTGCTCCAGCGTTCCTCGCCGCGACGGCCGCCGCCGAGCTCCCGACCCAGGACTGGACCCGCACGGAGACGCGCGCCGATTGCGCGAGCTACAACCCGCTCCGCAGTCCCTTCTTCGGCGAAACCCACATCCACACGAGCTTCTCGGGCGACGCGGCGTTCGTTCGCGTCCGCACGACGCCGCGTGACGCCTACCGCTTCGCGCTCGGCGAGCAGATCGGGCCCGCGCCCTACGACGCGATGGACGTGCCGACGCGCTTCGCGCAGCTGCACCGGCCGCTCGACTTCACCGCCGTCACGGACCACTCCGAGTTCCTCGGCGAGATCCGTACGTGTCTCACGCCGGGGCTCCCAGGCTACGACGACCAGCTCTGCCAGGACACCCGCACCGAGATCGCAAGCCCGCCAGCCGGCATCAACGCGCCGATCCCGCTCGTGGTAGTCGCGTTCCAGCTGACGATCCAGGACGCCAACCCGATGCGCCTCGGGCTCCTGCGGTCCCGGCGGCGTGAACTGCACGAACCGAAGCGGCGCTGGTGTGGCAGGACGAGCTCGACGCCGCCGAGGAGTTCTACGACCGCACCGACGCGTGCGGGTTCACGACGTTTCCCGCGTACGAGTGGACCAACAACCTGAACGGCTTCAACCTGCACCGCAACGTCATCTTCCGGAACGACGAGGTCCCGGCGCTGCCGACGAGCTACTACGAGCAGCCGCTGGTCGAAGGGCTCTTCGACACGCTCGAGAACGACTGCCTCGGCCAGCCCGGCAACTGCGACTTCATCACGATCCCGCACAACTCGAACGTGAGCGGCGGTCTGATGTTCAGGCCGCCAACGCCAACGGCACGCCGCTCACCAAGGCCGACGCCGAGCGGCGCGCCGAGCACGAGCGTCTGGTCGAGATCTCTCCGCGGTGGTGGTGTCACGGCCAAAGCTCCTGGAGTTTTCCGTTGAACGACAGCTCGGTGGCTCGAGTAATGGTAACGCTCCAGTTTCTTCTGGAACGCTAACCCCGACCTCAATCACGCCTTCGAACTTTAAAACGCCTTCTCGAGTGGTCGTCTCCCGGGCCAGAACGACTGTTTCGTTGTAACCCTTCCGTCAGCTTTCGCCGTGGCAGCAACGATACATTGGTACTTCGTGGTGCAAATACCAGGCTGATTTATACGACTGGCTACCCCGGCGTGCGTGGACGGTAAAGACAGGAGAATGATCTTCCTCGAAGATCAATCCCCTGGCGGCGTCGTTGTACGTCAACCAGTGGTATTCGCCGTGCCTTTGGCCGAAGAGAATTCGGGCGCGATGACGTGGCTCTTCGTGGAGATGGCGCTTCGCGAGGCGGCAAAGCAGCAAACGAAACCAGCACAA